>JAABUZ0100000887.1_pt1 | contig 63973 bp, 53 predicted proteins | sample 5562091 | NCBI WGS metagenome assembly JAABUZ01 (sample SAMN12813069, study PRJNA571459) | rock metagenome | isolation source: Antarctica rocks | place: Antarctica: Victoria Land, Linnaeus Terrace sud | collected 2015-12-21 | reverse complement strand
CGATATCGTTCGCGGAGAGCCCTACGACCTCCGCGCCCAGGCGACCGCGATCGCGGACGAGCGCCTCTGCCTGCAGTCGCCGCAGGGCATCCCGCACCGGGGTGGGGCTGACGCCAAGCGCCGCGGCGACCTGGCGGATCGTGAGCACGGCGCCGGGCACAAGCGTACGATTGAGGATCTCTTGCCGCAACACATCATAGACCCGTTCCTCCAGGTCGCTACGGTCAACGGTGACAGACGCAAGGACCGCCTCAACCACCATCACCAGGTCCCCTTAGCAGAGAAGCTGCTAACACAATAAAACCTCGTCAACTCTAATCGCTGCGGCTTGGATACGTTGTACTTGATCTATGATATATCATGTACCAAGCTTTGTCAACAGTCTGGCATTTCTACTCCCATCAGTTCATCCATCGATCGTTGGTGGACGCGCCCGTCCCTCTCGCCTGCATCGTGCTGCGTCCTCACGGGCTAGCATGGATCAGGCCCGCCCTCACTCACGGCTCGCCGCGGACGAGGGCGCGGGCGATGCTGTTGTGGCGCTCGATCAGCGGCGGCAGGTCGATGTCCAGGAGTTGGCCGTCCCGCACGCGCACGCGGCCATTGACGATGCTCAGATCGACGTCCCGCGGCTGGCACAGCAGCAGCGCCCCCAGCGGGTCGTGGACCGCCCCGCCGGCCAGTCCTACCGTGTCCAGGCGGTAGCCGACGAGGTCTGCTGCCATGCCGGGCGCCAGGTAGCCGATGTCGTCGCGCCCCAGGGTCTCCGCGCCGCCTCGCGTGGCCAGCCGCACAGCCTCACGCACGGTTAGGGCGGCGGGGTTGCCGGTGACGCGCTGCAGCAGCAGGGCCTGCCGCGCCTCGGCCAGCAGGTGCGAGCCGTCGTTGGAGGCCGAGCCGTCGACGCCCAATCCCACGCGCACCCCGGCGCGCAGCATGGCGGGGACGGGCGCGATGCCTGAGGCCAGGCGCATATTCGAAGTGGGACAGTGCGCCACGCCGGTCCGTGTGGCCCCCAGCCGCGCGACCTCCTCGGGGGCGGGATGGACCGCGTGGGCGTGCCATACGTCCGCACCGACCCAGCCCAAATCCTCGGCCAACTCGACCGGGCTGCGCCCGAAGGCCTGGCGGCAGTAGGCGTCCTCGTCGCGCGTCTCGGCCAGGTGCGTGTGCAGGGTCACGCCGTAGGAGCGCGCCAGCTCCGCACTCTGGCGCATCAGATCGGGCGAGACCGAGAACGGCGAGCACGGCGCCAGCGTCACGCGCAGCATGCTGTAGCGGCCGGCGTCGTGGTACTCTTCGATCAGCCGCCGCGAGTCGCGCAAGATGTCGTCCTCGTCGTCGACCACGCGGTCCGGCGGCAGCCCGCCCCCGGACTCGCCCACCGACATGGAGCCGCGCGCGGCGTGGAAGCGCAGCCCCATCTCCCCGGCCGCCTCTATCTGGTCGTCGAGGCGCGACCCGTTGGGCCAGATATAGTGGTGGTCGCTCGACGTGGTACAGCCGGAGAGCAGCAACTCGGCCATGGCCAGCTTGGTACTGATATACACGGCTTCCGGCGTCAGGTTGGCCCAGACCGGATACAGCGCGCGCAGCCACTCGAACAGCGTGGCGTTCTGCGCGGCGGGGACGGCGCGCGTCAGCGTCTGGTAGAAGTGGTGGTGCGTGTTGACCAGGCCCGGCAGCAGGAGCATGTCGCGCGCGTCGATCACCTGATCGGCCGTGGCGGGGAGCGAGGCGGTGGGGCCTACGGCGAGGATGGCGTGGTCCTCGATCAGCACTGCGCCATCCTCGTAGCGCGCGTCGGCGTCGTCCACCGTCACCACCAGGCGCGCGTTCTTGAGCAGCAAAGTGGCCACTAGTGCCGCGACTCCCCGGTCGCGCCCGTGCCCCCCGCCGCATCCGTCGCATCCGTGGCCCTTGCGGAGGCCGTCCCCTCCGCGCCCTCCGTCCCCTCCACGGCCTCGAAGACGATGTCCTGCGCGCCCGCCCACAGCACGGTGCGTCCAAGCTCAGGCAGGTGCTCGCGGCCCTCGACCAGGGTCAGGAAGTGGTTGCCGGCGAGTTGGCCCATCTTACTGGCGAACATGGCGGCGCCGTAGGGAAACAGGATTTCCGTCTCGCTGTACCCTCCGGGGTACAGCAGGATGTCGCCCGGCGCGGGGTGGCTGGTATGGTTCTCGAAGGGCACCCCCACCTGGAAATCGCCCAGCGGGATCCAGGCCGCCTCGCCGCTCCAGCGCGCCTGGATGATCCGGTTGCGGAAGGGCAGCAGTTTCTGGAAGGCCGCGCACGTGAGAGGCGCCGCGCCCTCCTCCATCCGCGCCACAAATTGGTATGGCCCTGCCGTGATCCGTAGCATGTTCACCGGTATATTCTTCCTGGTCACGTCCCAATCCTTCTGTAAGATAGCCTCGACAACCATCCTGCTACTGTGGAGACGGCCTGTAACTGCTGTCGATGCGGTCCGGTTGTATCAACCGTCCGTCGTAAATTGTACCGTGTCCCGCACGCATCAGGGCTGCGGCGGCGACGGATAGCGCAACGCCCGTTGATCGCGGGACCAACGGGCGTTGCGGATGCCGGGAACATGACGGCGGCACTGGCCGGTCGAGCGGGCCGGTCAAGCGGGCCGGTCAAGCGGGCCATGCTCGTGCGACGCGCGCCGCCGGCTAGCCGAGGGACGAGGAATCGCCTCTTACTTGAGGATGCGGATGCGGAAGGTCTCCCGGAAGTTGTGCGCGACGCGGTCGAACACGCCCAGGGCGGTGATCCGCGCGCCCACCGTGAGCGCGGCGGTCGAGCCGGTCGTGGTGGTCGTGCCCGAGATGACCTGCGTCGACGCGCCCACCGGCAGCGTCAGGTTCGACCCGCTGACGAAGGGCGCGCGCCCGGAGATGTCGCGCCGCACCACGACCGAGACCGACGTGGGCGTCACGGCCGTGACCTGACCGACCAGCCGCGTGTAGGCGGCCTGGATCGAGAGGTCGCGGATGCGCGTGGCCGTCACCATGCCCGGCGCTGTGGTCGTGCCCTGGATCTGGAGCACGTCGTTGGCGCTCAGCTCGTCCAGCTCCGACGGGCCATAGTAGTGACGGACGATGGTCGTCGCGGGAGTCACGGTCACGGTGATGACCCCGTCGTAGCGGGTCTGGACGGTCAGCGTGGTCGGCGCGGCCATGCTCGCCGGCGCCGCCGTGAGGTAGCCCTGATAGGCATGATGGACCCGCGCGGCGTTGGGGCTAGCGGCATGGGTGGCGGCATGGGCAGGGGCGCCGGACGGGCCAAGCGTGGCGCAGCCACCAACAGCCAGGGCAAATAGAGCGGCGGCGCGGATCGAACGTGAGTGCATCGTACCATTCTCCTTCTCGTCATCCGGCCGCGCGGCCTCCGGTGAGGCGCGGCCAGTCTTCCAACCTATACACGGCGCTACATGTTGTCGTCGGTACCGGACACTTTCTATCATAGGCCGCGCTTGTTGCCCCCTTGTAATCGGCGTGTAAACTTTTCGTCAACGTTTCCCGGCGATAGCCCGATGATGCTATGCGCGGCGCCCTGTCGGAGGAACGCGACGACGGCTACAATACGGATCGCGCGTCGCTTCGAGGGCGATAATCCGCTCGACGCGGTGCGGCCCGTCCTCGACCTCGCCGCCGTCACCCGCCTCGCGGCCGCCGCGCGCCGGACGCACCTGAGCGACGCCGTGCTGGAGTACGCCGCGCGGCTCGGCGCGAGTCCCCGCGCCACGCTGGCCCTGATGCGCACGGCGCGGGCGCGGGCCACGCTGCACGGCCGCGCCTACGTGCTGCCCGACGACGTGAAGCGCCTCGCACCGGCCGTGCTGGGCCATCGCATCATCGCCGGCGCGGCAGCGCGGGTGCGCGGCGGCTCGGCCGACGAGGTGGTCGCCGCCGTCCTGAAGAATATGCCGGCGCCTGTCGAGGTCACGGCGTGATCGCCGCCGACGCAGCGCCGACGACGGGCATGGCCCCGGCGACACTATCCGCGCCGCCGGGACCGCCGGGACCGCCGGGGCCGCCGGGACCGCCCCGCATCGAGCGCGAGCGCGGCGGAGGCGCGCTCTGGGTGTGGGGCGGCGTGGCCATGCTGGTCGTCGCGGTCGGACTGCGGCAGGTCATCGTGTTCTACGCCGCCGCCGTGCTGCTGGGCGTTGTCGGCGTCTCCGCGTGGTGGGGCGCGCGGGCGCTGACCCGCGTCACCTATCGCCGCGTCCTCTCGCGCGGCGTGGCCTGGTGGGGCGAGGGTGTCACCTTGCGCACCAAGGCGGACAACGACAAGCGGCTGCCGCTGCCGTGGCTGCGCATCGCGGACGAGGTCCCGGCGTTGCCCTTCTCGACTCCCGTGCAGGCGTCGGGCAAAGCGGGGCGGCGGCAGCTGCCCGCGCTCTTCTCGGTGTTGTGGTACCAGCGCGTCGCCAGGACCTACACCGTGACCTGCACGACGCGCGGCGAGCATACCTTCGGCCCGGCGGTGTTGCGCGCCGGGGACATCTTCGGCCTCTCCACCGCCACGACCAGCCTGCCCGTCTCAGGGTCTGTGAAAAGTCGCCGGTGCGGAGACGAGAGAAGCCTTTCCAGGGGCGCGTAGACTCGCGGGCGCCCCTGCGAAGGGCCTCGGCCATCGGCGGGATGTGCCCCAGGTCCGTGGCGATGTAGTCTTCGTCCACCCCGGTCCGGTCGTGTTATCCTTTCAGATGGGAATGGCGGACGGGACAACGCGGAGGAGGCAGAGAATGCAACAAGGAGATAACGACGCACGGGAGGCGGACCACGAACAAGGGGGAGATGGAGGGCACAGAGGCGAGCGGATCGGGCACGATCAACTCTTCAAGCAACTCCTCCAGGCCTTCTTCCCCGACTTCCTGCGCCTGTTCGACCCTGAGACGGCGGACAGGCTCGACCTGGGCACGATTAGCTTCCGCGACACCGAGGCGTTCACCGATATCCCGCAAGGCGAGCGCCGCATAGCCGACCTGGTGGCGGAGGTCCAGACCCTCGCGGGCGTGCCCGAGCTGGTGCTGCTCCACACCGAAGTCCAGCGCGAGCGCGAGGAGCACTTCCCCCGCCGCATGTGGCAGTACTACTCCCTCTTGCGCCTGCGCGAGGACCTGCCCGTCATCCCCGTGGCCATGGTGCTCTATGCCGGACGGGAGGGCATTGCCCTGGAGGAGTACACGGAGGCCGTATTCGGGCGTACCTACCTCACCTTCCGCTACCTGCAGATTAGCCTGCCGTTGCTGGAAGCGACCGACTACGTGCAGGCAGGGAATATCCTGGGCGCCGCGCTCGCTAGCGTGATGCGCCGACCGTCGGGACGGGAAAACCAGGTTGCCTTGCACCTGGCCGGTCTGCGCAGGGTGCGCGAGGCCGTGGACGCGGGGCAGGTGGACGACGCGCGCGCTTTCCTGCTGGTCAATCTCATCGCCACATACCTGCCATTGAGCGATGAGGAACGCGACGCTTTGGAGGTACAGTTACAGCAACAGGGGGACAGGACATTGGAAGCGACGGAATTGACATGGGCAGATCGGTTACTCTTGCAGGGGCGCGAGGAGGGGCGCGAGGAGGGGCGCGAGGAAGGGGGTGTGCTGGCACTGCGCGAGACGATCCTGCGCCTCGCGCGGGCACGCTTCGGGGAGGTCTCACCCATTCTGGAGCAGGCTATCCGGGCGATGACGCGCGAGGACCAGTTGCTCGCGTGTTTCGACCGCGCTTTAGGGGCGCGGAGCGAAGCGGATCTCCTTTCGCTGGTAAACGCGGACCACGATGAGTAGCTCGTCTCGTCTGAAAATAGGCATGGGGCCTGCCGGCCACCCCCTGCTGCACAGGCCATCAACGATCCAGACGGGTCCTGACAAGCTACTATCCTGTCTCCCCTGCCTCCGCGGCGGCCGTCCGCGAATCGCCGGTCGGCATGACCGTGAGTGCGGCCGCTGCGAGGCCGAGCGCCACAGCGTCTCGCGGGGATAGGGCGCGCCCACCCGTCCAGGCCTCATCGAAGGCGGTCGCGTCGAGGGCGACGCGGACCAGCCCCTCCGTCCGCTCGTAGTCCCGCCGCTCGGCCGGCGGTCGGGGCGCGCCGATGGCCTCGTGCAGCGCCGCCGCCGCGCCCAGCAGCCGGGCAGCGTGGGCGTGCTGTCCGACCTCCGCGGCCACGCGGGCCAGACCTTGCAGCGAGGCGGCGACGCCCTGCCTGTCGCCGCCGTCGCGCCGCAGCAACAGGCTCTCCTCGTACAGCGCCGCCGCCCGCGCATAATCCCGGCGCTCGGCGGCAAGGGCGCCGAGGTCGTCGAGCGTCAGGGCCATGCCCCATTTGTCGCCCAGGGCGCGAAACAGGGTCAGACTCTCCTCGTACAGCGCGGCGGCGCGCTCCGCCTCGCCCTGGGCGGCCGCGACATCGCCCAGGCTATTGAGAGAGAGCGCGATCTCCTTCTTGTTGCCCAACTCGCGCGCCAGGACCACGCTCTCTTCGAACAAAGCCGTCGCCCGTCGATAGTCGCCCTGGTCGACGGCCACGTTCCCCAGATTGGAGAGCGCCACGGCGATGCCGCGCTTATTGCCGAGCCCGCGCCGCAAGGGCAGGCTCTCCTCCAGCAATCGCGTGGCCTCCGCGAAATCGCCCTGCTGCGCCGCCATCACACCGAGGTCGCCGAGCGTCCGGGCAATGCCCCAGCGGTCGTCCAGGCGGCGATACAAGCGCAGGCTCTCGGTGAGCAACTCGGTGGCGTGGCCAGACTCGCCCTGGTCCGCGGCCACAAAGCCCAGATGGTTGAGCGACAGGGCCATGCCCGCCGTGTCGTCGCCCTCGCGATAGAGGGCCAGAGCAGCCTCGCACAGGGTCACGGCGCGGGCATAGTCCCCCTGGCTCCAGGCCAGCACGCCGGCCGCATTGAGGGCTTTGGCCCGCGCCATGGCGGGGACCGCGACGCCCTCGGCCGCCACCCGCTCTAACAGGCGCTCCAGCCACCCGCGTCCCTCTCCGGGGTAGCCGCGCACAAGCCAGAAGCGCCGCAACGCCCCGGCGAGGCGCAAGCCGTTCGTCAGTTCCCCCTGCCGCAGCAGCCACTCCAGCGCCGCCCGCAGGTTAGCCCACTCCGCGTCCAGCCGCTCCAACCACTCCACCTGCGCCGCGCCGCGCAGCTCCGGCTCGGCCTCCTCGGCCAGCGACAGGTAGTAGGCGGCGTGCGCCCTCCGCGTCGCCTCCGCCTGGCCGGCGGCGGCCAACCGCTCCAGTCCGTACTCGCGCACCGTCTCCAGCATGCCCACGCGCGCCTCGCCGGCCGCGTCGTCCCCCGTGCGCAACATGCTCTTGTCCGCCAGCGCGGTCAGGCCCTGTAAGACATCGAGGGCGTCGCCGTCCCCGTCCCCGTCCCCGTCCCGTGCGGCGGCGCCACAGACCGCCTCGGCCGCCTCCAGGGTACAGCCGCCCTCAAAGACCGCCAGCAGGCGGAACAGGGCCTGTTCGGTCCCGGACAAGAGCTCGTAGCTCCAGGCGATCGCGTCGCGCATGGTCTGCTGACGCGCGGGCAGGTCGCGCGCGCCGCCCACCAGCACCCGCAGGCGGTGCTCCAGCCGGACCAGCAGCGTGCGCGGCGGCAGCAATTTGACGCGCGCCGCGGCCAGCTCGATGGCCAGCGGCAGTCCATCCAGCCGACGGCACATCTCGGCAATGGCCGGACCGTTCTCGGCGGTCAGCTCGAACCCCGGCTTGACGGCCCGCGCCCGCTGCAGGAACAGGTCGAGCGCCGCGTAGCGCGCCAACTCGTCCGGCGCGAGGCGCTCCCGGTCGGGCAAGGCCAGCGGCGGCACCGGCAGCTCGTGCTCGCCGCGCAGGCGCAGCGCCTCGCGGCTGGTCACCAACACGACGAGGCGCGGGCATGCCGCCAGCAACGCGGCGATGTCCGGCGCCGCCGGCATGATCTGCTCGAAATTGTCGAGCAGCAGCAGCAGGTCCTTCTCGCGCAGCGCAGCGCCAATGCTCTCCAGCGCCTCGCCGGCGCCCGCGTCGCGCAGGCCCAATGCCTGAGCGATGGCCGGAGGGACCAGGGCGGGGTCGTGGACGGCGGCCAGGGCCAGCGAGACCACGCCATCGGGGAAACGAGGGGCCATGTCGGCCGCGATGGACAGGCCTAGGCGCGTCTTACCGACGCCGCCCGGTCCGGTCAGCGTCAGCAAGCGCACGCCCCCGTCGCGCAGCAGCCGGGCGGCCTCGGCGGCCTCGCGCTCGCGGCCGACCAGGGAGGTCGGAGGGATCGGCAGGGCACGGATACGGGCCGGCCAATCCGCGGCCGCATGCGGCCGCGGATTGGCCGGCGGGCTGGCCTCGACCACGCCGGGGAGACGGCGTCCGCGCGAGACGGCGCCGGCAAGGAGGGTGCGATCCCCTTCGGCAAGGTCCAGCGCCGCCGCTAGCAGGCGCACCGTATTGCGCTGCGGTGCCCGATAGATGCCGCGCTCCAGATCGCTGACGGCGCGCGCGCTCAGGGCCGACCGCTCGGCCAGCGCCTCCTGGGTGAGGCCGGCGGCGACCCGGTACTGGCGGAGCAGGTCGCCGAAGCCGGGTGAATCAACGGTCATCGTGGGTCACGTATCGTCTACCTACATCTACAGACCGAGCGTGCCACGCGTGGCTGGTGGGCATCGGCGACGCCCGTACCCTATATTATATTACCATGCTCCCACGCCCACTTCCGTGGCTACTTCTGTGGTTTCCTCATGGTCGAGTGGCCCCAAATAGTGCACAATAGTGGGGGGATCAGGAGGTGGGCGCGCGGCGCCGTTGGACAGGAACCTGTGCGACACCGATGAGCAGGGGAAAGGACCGGGATCGCTGATGGCCAGGGGGACACTCCAGCACGGCCGGCGCGGCGGACAGTATGCTGCCCTACTGCTGCTCTGTGGGGTCAACATGCTGGCCCTGCCCGGATACCATGCCGGCGCACGGGCTGCGGACCCGTCGGCCACGGTCCCCGTGCCGGCCGTGGGCACAACGGCGCCCATTCCCTCTCCCATCGGCAGCGCTGCCAGCACGACGGCCACGGCGCCCGCGGACACCATCGTGCCAACCGTGCCCGTCACGCCCAGCAGCATCCCAGCGCGATCGGCATCGTCCAGCGCGACGGCTGCTATGCCGGCGGCGACGCTCATACCCACCGGCACCGCCCCCATCACGACCACGACCGTCGTCGCGGAGACACCAACCGTCATCGCCACGGCCACAGCCATGGCGACCACGCCGCCTCCAACGACGATGCCGACGGCCAAGGAGACGCCAACGGTCGCCGCCACAGACACGTCCACCACGACACCGCTGCCCTCGCCTACGCCCACGCCCACGCCGACCTTCACCGGCCTGCCATCCCCGCCGGCTACAACGGTCCTTACAGCGACCGGCACGCCGGCGCCGATTCCACCCACGCCACCATCCGCGGCGTCCCCACGACCCACGGAGATGGACCTACCCGCGACGAGCACACCGGCGATCCCAGGGACTATCGCGCGAGACGGGCCTACCGGAACATCCGTCTCCAGCGGCGCCACGGCCAGGCCCTCGCCAACCCCGACGTGGGCGCCATCCAATTCATCCGTGGCTCCGGCGGCGCCCTCATCGCCGTCGCCGGCCAGAGCCACCGCAACGCCGACGCGGCCCATAAAGGCGGCGAACACGCGCCAGCCGCCGCCGACCGTGATCGTCCCGCGGGGTGTTCTGCCCCCCAACGGAGCGATCACGGTGCGCTTCTCAGCGCCGGCGGACTCGCCGGTCACCATCACCGTCACGCTGAGTCGTGTGGTCGCCGCTACCCTCCCCGCCGGTCGCGATAGCCGCCGCGGCCATGCGATGGCGCCGGCGCTGCGACATGGCGGCAATGGACGAGGCGAGGCGGTGATGGCCTCTGTCCCGGCGCCAACCCTGATCCTGCAAGATGCGCTGTCTCCGCAAGCGCCCGCGGCCGCCCGTGGCCACGGGCGCGTCACCCTCGTGCTCTACCATGCCACGGTGCGGGCGCGCGCCAACGGTCGCGGCCAGGTCACGGCCCATATCCACGTCGCCTACGCCGTGCGCCAGCGCGTAGTGGCTCTCCTGAGCGTGACCACGCAGACGCGACGCGGCCGGTCAACGCTGCGGGTCCACGTAACCCTCGCCCCAACTGGCCACTACACGCACGAGGACACCCATACGCGCGGCGGCCATTGACGCCGGCGCGCCGTCCTGCCCTACACGCCCCGCCCAACCGCGACCACTGTGCGCTGCCATGCGCCCATGGACACAGCCTCATGGCCGGCGATGTGTCACGACACGGTGATGCGGCGAGCGAGGACGCCGAGCAGCGGCACGATGTTCTTCTTGCGCGAGAGGATGCCGGGCAGCTCGACGGTGTGGCCGTCGATGAGGTCGGTGTCGAACGTCGCGGCGACATCCTGGGCGTGGCCCTCGATCAGGATGGTGGTGCGCCGACGTATGATGTCGACGACGCCGAAGAGCACGCTGGTGTAGTCGTGCGCCCGCAAGTTGGCCATCGCAGCCAGCACCTCATCGCGGCGCGATAGCACGGCGGCGCCGTTGGTCGTCTCGATCATGCCGATACCAAACAGGCAGTTCTCGGCGCTGAAGTCCTTGAGATCGGCGCTCAGCAACTGCTCGGCGGTGCGATCCGAGATGTCCGAGGCCAACTCCAGGATCTCCCCGCCGTAAGCGTCGATGTCCACGCGCGCGGCCTCCGCCAGCATGGCGGCCGCGCGGCGGTCGTCCGGCGTGGTGGTGGGGCCGCGGAAGAGCAGCGTATCGGCCAGGATGCCGCCGAGCAAAGCGCCGGCGATGGGCGGCGGGACGGCCACGCCGGCCTCGTGGAAGAGCTTGGCCACGATAGTGCTGGTCGAGCCCACCGGCTCCAGGCGCATGAACGGCGGCGTGCTGGTCTGGAAGTCGGCCACGCGATGGTGGTCGACCACCCCGAGCACCTCGGCCTCCTCGATGCCGTCGACGGCCTGGCCGCGCTCGTTGTGGTCCACCAGCATCAACTGGCGATGCACCGGCTTCAGCAGGTCGGTGCGGCGCACGATCCCCGCGACCCGGCCGCCCTTGTCGACCACCACCACGCTGCGTCCGGCCACGCTGCCACGTAGGAAGTCGCGCGCCACGTCGACCGGATCATCGGGGTAGCAGGTCGGGATGTCGCCGTGCATCACGTTATGCACGGGCGTGCTCAGGTGGATCAGGCGCACCGTGGTGTAGGTGTGGTGGGGCACGGCGATCAGCGTGACGTCGCGGGCGCGGGCCAGCTCGACCACCTCGTCGGCCACAGGGATATCGCCGGTCACCACCAGGGCGCCGACGCCGAGGTCAATGGCGGCGAGCTGGGCGTCGGTGCGGTCGCCGATCACCAGCAGGATGCCGGGCTCGATGCGGCGCAGCATCGACGCGACCTCCATCGCCCCGACCATCACGCGATTGACCAGGTCGCGGCGGCGCGCCCTGACCAGCGCCCGCCCGCCCAGCGTGCGCAACACATTGTCCAGGTGCAGCGGCACGCGGTCGAGCTCGTTGAGGTCGAGGTCCTGGATAAAGGAGCGCGCGAAATCCTCGACGCTGGTCACGCCGCACAGGCGCCCCTCGTCGTCGACGACGGGCACGGATCCCATGCCGTGCTGCTGCAAGGTCTGTCCCGCTTCATAGAGAGGGGTATCCCGATGCACGGTGATAGGGGGAGCGGTCATGATGTCGCCGACCCGCGTCCGCACGTCGGTCACCAGCAACGGGGCGGGCAGATCGAACCGGTCCAGGATATAGGCTGTCTCGCGGCGCAGTGGACCCTGCCGCGTCGCAACCGCATCGGGATGTCCCTGCATCTGCAGCAGGGCGGCATAGCCGACCGCCGAGCAGATGGCGTCGGTATCGGGGTTCTTGTGCCCCATGACATAGATGGCGGCGGCCACTGCGCTGTCCCCAACTTCTCTTCATCGTGTTATCCGGCCGTCCGCGCATCATGATGTGCGAACCGCGACAGCCAGACCTGGTCGATTAGCGTCTGCCCGCATTGTACCCGACACCACGACGCCACCGCCCACGGCACGATCAGGACAAACCGCTCCCATACAGGACAAACGGCGCCCATATCGGAAGGCGGGAAGGCGGATTGTCCTTGACTTTCATGCCGCGTGAAGGTTTATGGTGATGGGAGACGGTCGCTAGCTCACCAATTGTTCGTTTGTAGGTGGTCTGTGTTCAAGATCCGTGACTTTGCTAAACTCGGCCGGGTAGCGATGTCGACCCTGCGCTATTATGACCAACGCGGCCTGCTCACGCCGGCGCGCGTCGACGCGGACACGGGCTATCGCTACTACACGGCGGACCAACTATCGCGCCTGCATCGCATCCTCGCCCTCAAGGATCTGGGCTTCTCCCTCGCGCAAATCGTGCGCGTGCTCGAGGCCGACGTGCCAGTGGCCGAGTTGCGCGGTATGCTGCGGCTGAAGCAGGCCGAGGCGCAACGCCTGATCGACGGGGAACAGACGCGGCTCGCGCACATCGCGGCGCGGTTGCGCTACCTGGAACAGGAGGAGGCGCTGCCCGCGTACGACGTCGTGCTCAAACCGGTCTCCCCCCTCCTCATCGCCTCGGTGCGCGCGTCCATCCCGACCGTGGACAACCTGGGTCCGCTCTGGGAAACGCTGACCGCCTACCTGCGCGACCGTGACCTCCCTCGGGCCACGCCCACGCTCGTCGTCTGGCACGACGCGGACGGGTCCGGCATGGAGATTGATGCGGAGGTGGCGACGCCGCTGGCCGCCCCGATGCCGGCCACCGCCCGGGTGGCCATCCGGACGCTGCCGGGCGTCGCGACGATGGCCTGTGCCGTCCATCATGGCGATTACGTCGCCATCGCATGCGCGTACGCTGCCCTCTACGCATGGCTCGACGCCAATGGATACCGGCGCGTCGGCCCGGAGAGGCAGCTGCACGTGCAGTATGAGGACGGCGGCGATCCAGAGACATTCGTGACCGAGGTGCAATTCCCGGTCAGCCGCACACCGGGCGATTATCCCAGTGGGGGGATCGACGCCCCGTCAACGTCGACGTTCCGCCCAGCCTGGATTATGCATGACGGGGACGTGGACACTCCCAAGGGGTCGTCTCCCAGGCTAGCCAAGCGGACAATAGCGCATAAATAGTGCATAGATGAAAGGAGGCCAGGAGTGGCGGGGTTAACGGGAACCATCGCCCTGGTGACGGGTGCGAGCCGGGGCGTCGGGCGCGGCGTGGCGCTCGGCCTGGGCGAGGCGGGCGCGACCGTCTATCTCACCGGGCGCACGGTCGAGGAGGGCCAGGCCACCGTCGCGTTGTCGGGGACCGTCCATCAAACGGCCACGGAGGTCGACCGGCTCGGCGGCCGCGGCATCGCCATGCACTGCGACCACCGCGACGATGGTCAGGTCGCGGCCCTCATCGAGCGCATCCAGAACGAGCAAGGCCGCCTCGACGTGCTTGTCAACAACGTGTGGGGCGGCTACGAGCACTTCTACGACGGCACGGAGTTCTGGACGGAGACCGGCTTCTGGACCGTTCCCTTGGCGCGGTGGGACGCCATGTTCACCGCGGGGGTACGGGCGCACTACGTCGCCAGCGCCCTCGCCGCCCCGCTGATGATCTAGCGGGGGCGCGGCCTGATCGTCAACATCTCCGCCTTCGCGGGGCAGAAGGTGGACGCCGGCGTGGGCTACAGCGTGGCGAAAGCGGCCGACGACCGCATGGCGGCGTGCATGGCGCACGAGCTGCGCCCGCACAACGTGGCCGCCGTTGCGCTCTACCCCGGCCTCGTGCGCACCGAGGGGGTCCTGAAGGCGGGCGAGTACTTCGACCTATCCAACTCCGAGTCGCCTCAGTTCATCGGCCGCGCGGTCGCGGCGCTGGGCGCGGACCCCGAGGTGATGCGCCGGTCGGGGCAGGTCCTGATCGCGGCGGAACTGGCCGAGGAGTATGGCTTCGTCGACATCGACGGCAAGCGGCCGAGGTCTATTCGCGAGAGCGAGCTATCGACCTCCTGATGAGGATAAGCTCAATGCGTCAACCGGGGCATGTCCATGTCGAGGAAGAAAAGCACTCGTCGGTGAGAGAGCCAGGTCAAGGTTGCCGACCGCGCAATTCGTCCAGGCGACGGCGTAGTTCCGCCAATTCCGCGTCCTTGCGGGCCAGTTCCTCAGCGCGGCGCGCCAATTCAGCCGCCACCTCCGCGTCCTTGCGCGCCAATTCGGCCGCCAACTTCTGCTCGACCTCGCCCTCGCGCAGCATCCGACGCCCGCCCCGCGTGTAGACGGTGGCCCACACCCCTTGCAGGCCGATCGCCACGTCGATCTGCTCGCTATACCAGCGCCCGTCCGCCCGCGGCTCCCACGGGCGGTACACGCCACCGTCCAGCCGCCAGCCGCGCCCGTCGCCCCCCGTGAACGTACCGCTCGTGTCGAGCGCCAAGTACTCGCACACCCCGGCCCGCGCATAGCTATAGCCCTTGCCCTCGTCGGGGTTGAGGTCCACGGCCTGCGTGGCGTCGCTGAGCACCTCCACGATCAGCGCGGGCGGGCCGTCGACGCTGATCCGGAACGACGCTTCATCCTGGCCTATGGGCCGGAGATAGACAAACACGTCGGGATAGGTCTTGATGAACGTGTCGTTGGGCCGCTGGCAGCCCAGCAACAGGAGTTGCGCGGCCGCCGCCCAGGGCACGGGCTGCCCGGCAGGAGCCGACAGGCGCGCCGCCTCATTGATGCCCCAGCGCAGGTTGATGATCGTCGTCTGGTGCAGGTGGGTCCCCAACACGCTCTCCTCGGTGTCGTCGGGCGGCCATACCTCCGTGGAAGGGACCGCTTGCGCATAGGTCCGTGTCTCGCTCGCCATCGTCGTGCCTCCTGCCACTACTATACTGTACGCGGCCCGTCTCCTTCGCGGAGTTGGCGCGCAATCACGTCGCGGACGGCGCGGGCGTGTAGGGTTCGCGACGTCACCGTGAGCCCAGCGTGGTCCAGGGGTCAACGATGTCGATGCGCGCCCAACGCGGCCCAGAGGTAACCCGTCGGGCGGGCGCGCGGGCGGACGATGGCCGCGTGATGCTGCCGGTACCAGCGCACCCAGGCGGGCAGCGGGAAGGGGCGGCCATGCACGGCCAGCCATTGCAGCTGCAATTGCTCCCAGGACGAGACGCGGTCGGGCCGGGGATGCACGCCCAGTAACCGGCGCTCCAGGCGGTGATAGGCCGTCAACGTGGCAGCGGGTATCGTCGGTACGGTCGGCGTGATGGCGGTATAGGGGGTCAGGTCGGGCGTCGTCCGATTGAAGAGCGCGTCCATCGGCGTGGCCACGGCGTCGAACTCGGTCAGCGGCGGCAGGCCCAGGATGCGCTCGATGGTGCGCAGCATGCCGGTCTGGTCGTAGCGCGCCGCCACCGCTCCCGCCTTGACCCACGGGCTCATCACCACGCCAAGGCTGCGGTGCTCGTCGATGTGGTCGATCCCGCTCTGCGGATCGTCCTCGGTCAGGAAGACCGCCGTACTGCCCCAGTAGGAGGAGTGCGACAGCGCGTCCAGGATCTGCCCCGTGGCCAGATCGTTGTCGGCCACCTCCTGCTGCGGCGTGCCCGGACCCATCGTGTGGTCCGTCGGCAGGTAGACGACTTCTAGCGACGGGAAGGAGTGGTTGGCCACGTCCCGGTTGAAGTCCTGGACCCAATAGGCCGCGCGCGTGGTGTCCGGCGTGTTGAGGTCGAAGCCGAAGCCCGGAAAGCCGTGCACGATGTGGGCGTCGAGCGCCGGACTCACGGCCTGCCGGAACTCCAGGATGGGACTGGGACCGGGACCGCTAGGGACCTGGCTCTGGCGGTAAAACTCGCCGTAGTCCTTGAAGCCGACGTTGTGAGCCAGCGCGTCGTCGAGCAGGTAGTTCGCGGGCGCCCACAGGGTGTCGTCGACCTTGCCATCCTCGGAATCCTGGTTGGGGGCGACGTCGGCCCCGTAGGCCTGCTGCGTGACGCGCTCCACCCAGTCATTGGGGACCGAGCCCATCACCACCTGATGGCCGGTGTCGCTGACCTCTTCGTCGTCGTAATACGACTGCAGCAGGCCGAAACGCTCGGCCAGGGCGTGCGTGTTAGGCGTGATCGTCCTGCCGTAGAGCAGGCCCGTCGGGGAGCCTCCCGGCTCGTCCCCGAACTCCTCGTCGTAGGTCTTGTTCTCGCGGATGATGTACACGACATGCGTGATGGCGCCGGGAATAACGGGCGCGGCCGGCGGCTGACCCGTCCAGGCGTTGTCGGCCGCCACCTGAGCCGAGTAGGCGTCGAGACCCGCCCGCGTGGCGGGCAGCGGGATACGCTCGACGACCCCACTGACGCCCAGACCGCTGGGCCCCATGTTGGGGACTGGCATGGGCGGAACTGGAACGCCGGGCGATGGCGGGCTGCCCTGTGGGGCGTAGATGCCCTTGCCCGCCGTCACGTAGAGCAGGCTTTTGTCGGCGTCGATGGCCACCGCCGTCGGATACTCCGCGGTCGGGATGCGGCCGAGCAGACGCAGCGACGCCGGGCGCTCCGCCACGCGGCCTAGCGGCAGGCGTTGCACCACGGCCACGGCGTTGTCCGACGAGAGCGCCACGTAGACCATCCCACCGTCGCGCGTGACCGCCAGCGCGCTCGGCCCCGCGCCGATGCCGCGCGGACCACTCAGGGACAGGCGCGCGTCGACGCGCCAGGATGAGGTCTGGATGTCGATGAGTTCATCGTCGAGGCTATCGAGTACCAGCAGGTGCGAGCCGTCGCCGGTAAAGGCCAGCGCCGCTGGCTGGCGGCCCGTGGCCACGGTGGCGATGGGCGCCAGCGTGGCGGCGTCGAGGATGCTGACCGTTCCGTCGTCACGGTTGGCCACGGCCAGCGCCTCGCGGCGCCCGCGCCCCAGAATGCCGTCGGCGAGCGCGTCGGGGTGGACGCCAACGGTGGTGGTGACGACCGTCCCGGCGCCGGTATCGACCCGTGCCAACGCATTCCCTTTGTCGAAAGGCCGGCCCGGATCGAACGGCTCGGCCGCGTAGAGGTAGCGCCCGCTGGCGCCCACGGCCACGCCGCCGACGTAGGCAGCGCCGACGGTGTAGGTCGCCGTTTGCGCGGGCGCCGCGCCGGCGCTGAAGGCGTAGACGACCCCGGTGGTCCCGCCGCCGCTATAGACCGTGCGGCCATCCGGCGAGAGGGCCAGGCGCCCGGACTGCGCGGCGGGACTGCTGCCCCCCTTCACCCTGCTGGTGGGAGTCACGAAGGTGGCCGCCATGGTGGTGGTATCAAAGGAGTCGAGGTAGTTGACGGTCTCGCCGGCGTCGGCTACCATCAGCGTACCGCCGGGCGCCAGCGCCGCCGCGGCCGGGAAATCGCCGGCGGAGACCATCGTGCCGGCCGGCGAGAGCGTGCGCAGCCCCGGCGTTGGAATCACTCCCGGCGCCATATGCGCCACGCCGCTACCCAGCGCCAGGACCAGGGCGAGGGCGATCCCGCCGAAGCGGGATGCCCACCGCACACGGACGGGACGATGGCCGCGCATCGACCTATCATTGGCGGCGTTTTCTCTGCATAGGGACCTGCGGCGCATCGTGGTGTCTCCTCGACGGCACGAACGTCAACTCATACCCATGACCATAACACCGCGACGCCGGCGATAGGTTAAGGAGTTGTTAAGGATGGCCCACGGGGCGGAGGGCCGCCGATATCGGACGCGCCTCCAGCACGCGGCCGAGCGTGGCCAGAAAGTCCCGTAGCGTGGACAACGACAGCTCGCCCATGGTGGCCACGCGGAACATCTCTGTAGCCAGGCCGCCCTGACCGGCGTAGATAACGTAGCCCTGCTCCTTGAGCCGGTCGTGCAACCGGTCGTACGACAGACCATGCGGCAGGCGGATAGCCGTCAGCGCGTTGGAGCGCGGCGCCTCCGGCGGCAGATATTGCTCCAATCCAAGGGCGGTGATCCCCTCGCGCACCAGCGCCGCGCGGGCGGCGTAGTCGGCGATACGCGCGGGCACGCCGCCGCGCTCCGCCAACTCGTCCAGCGCCTCGTCGAGGGCGTAGCAGACCTGCACCGCCGGCGTGAACGGCGTATCGCCGCGCTCCTCGGCCTCCAGGTAGGTCCCCAGGTGCAGGTACAGGCTGCGCGGCGGCGTCTCGGCCACGCGCTCGCGCGCCGCCGGGGACAGATAGACGAACGAGACGCCGGGCAGGCCATGGAACCCCTTGTTGGCCGAGCCGAGCACAAGGTCAGCCCCCACGGCCTGAACATCGAGCGGATCGCCGCCCATCGAGCTGATGGCGTCCAGGATAAACGGCACGCCGGCCCTCCGCGCCGCCGCACTGATCTGGGCCACGGGGTTCAGCAAACCCGTCGTCGTCTCGTGGTGGACCGCGGCCACGGCGTCGATGTCGTCGCGCGAGGCGAGAAGCCACTCAAGCTCCTCGATAGATGGTGTCGCCGTCCATGGCGCGCTGACCTCGGCGACCGCGATGCCATGGGCACGGGCAATGGCGACCAGGCGGGCGCCGTAGACCCCGTTGTTGACCACGGCGAGTGTACGGCCCGGACGGATGGCGCTGACCACGGCCATCTCCATCGCGGCGGTCCCCGATCCCGTCACCAGGACCACGCCGTAGCTAACGGGCAGGTCCAGCGCGAGCCGCAGTTTGCGCTGCAGGCCGAGCAGCAGGTCCGAGAACTCATCCTCGCGATGGCAGAGATCGCCGCGCAACAGGGCCTGTTGGACGCGCTGTGAGGTGCAGGCGGGTCCCGGATTGAGCAGGACCCACCTGTTGTGGCCGGGAGCGAATGGCATCGTTATCTCCTCCGTTGAGTGACGAGTGACGAGTGACGAGTGACGAGTGACGAGTGAGGCAGGCTCCGCCAAGACACTTTAGTGTCCGTGGTTTGCCGTGCGACTGAAGTCGCACGCTGGTACCAATTACCGGGTTAATTGCGCCAAGCTGTACTGGCGACGCTCACGCGATCAGGGTTTCGATCGAGTGGCGCGCGTAGCCGGGACCAGTGGTCATCCCTTTGCCGCCGATGCCGGTGACGATGTGGATGGCGTCGTCGATGGTCTCGGTGTAGATGTCACGCTCCGGGTGCGCGAGGTAGTAGCCGTTCCAGAGGCGCTCGATGTCCCAGGACGGCAGGTCGAGCATGCGGCGGCCGTACGCGAGGATGGCGCTCGTAATAGGTAGGCTCGTCGACTCTTCCAACAGGCTCGCGTCCTCCAGGTTGGCGTACTGGTGCGAGTCACCGATGACCACCGCGCCGTCGTGCGCCTGCTTAAATAAGAGGTGGATGCCATGGGTGCGCAGCCCTTCGTCTATCGGTTCGGTGAGCAATGCGCGATAGGATGGGCAGGACGCGAAGGCGGGGTAACGCCGGATCGACAACCCGGAGAGAATGGCGTGGGGCAAGGTCCCGAGAGGCTGAGGCGTTGTTTGCATCATCTGTAGCTTGCAGAGGCGCAGCCCGCTGTCCTCTAACAGGCCTGGGAAAAGCGTCCTGCAATCCGCGCCGCCACAGACGATGACGCGGTCGGCGGCCGTTGTTGTTCCACAGTTATCCGTGATAAGACATCCCTGCCCCGACCTCTTGACGGTGAGCGCCATGGTATGGGGCACATACCCCACCAGACCCTGTTGCACCAGGTGCGGGATGACCTGCCGCAGCATGCGCCGCGGCTCCAGGGTGAGGTCGTCGCGGAAGAGGAGGGCGCCGCGACAGTACGCCTTGCGCGCGAAGGGGTAGCGGCGGTAGGCATCCTCGGCGTCCACGTACACGGCGGCGCTCTGCCCTGAGCCGGCCGTCCTGGCCGCGTTGGCGTCAGCCTCCGCGAACTCCCGCAGCACACGGCACTCGAGATCGGTCGAAGCGAGATACAGGCTTCCCGTGACCTGCACCGAGATGTCGCGCTCCTCCTGTAGAGAGCGATAAATCTCCGCGCTGGCGCGCGCATGCGCTGCCCACGGACTGTCCGCGGCGACGATGGACCGTGCAATCATGCCGAAGTTGCGCGTGGACGCGTCGTTAGGATACTCGTTGCGTTCCATCAGCACGGTCTTGCAACCCTTGCGCGCGGCAAAAAGGGCGTGGAACGTGCCCAGCACACCGGCGCCGATCACGGCCACATCGGCACGACGCGTCGCCATTTACACACCTCCCATCCACCCAATCCGCCCGCCATCCATCCGGGATTGCCACGGCCCTGGGCGTATGCAATACGCCCCTACCCTTCACTCGTCACTCGTCGAACAACGCGGGGAGATCGGCCACGCTGGCGAGCAGGCGGGTGTGCCGATGGCGCCCCAGCGTGACAGCCGTATGAGCGCCGCTCAGGACACCGATGACCTCGCCGCAGCCGGCGTTGGAGCCCTCCTCCAGGTCGGCCGGAGAGTCGCCGACCTTGACGACGCGACGCACGTCGTGAACGTCGAGGCGCTCCATGGCGCGATAGATCATGTAGGGAGCGGGCCGGCCGCGCGCCACGTCGCTGGAGTAGACCGCGAGGTCGATCAGGCGGCCCGGCCAGTCCAGGCGTTGCATGATCAGCCCGCCGATCTCGGCGTCGAAACCCGTGTCGGTGGCGACCCGGATACCGCGCGCGCGCAAGTAGGCGAACGTCTCCTCGGCGCCGGGCAGGGGCGCCAGGTAGCGCTCGTACGCCGCGCGCATCAGGGCCACAAAGGAGGCCAGCGCCGCGTCCGCCAGGGGTTGGGCGCGCTCGGCGTCGTCGGGATAGCGGCGCGCAGCCAACCGGTCGAACACCTCGCGCTTGTTCATGCCCATCAGCGCGTTGAGTTCGTCGCGCGTCCCGGGCAGGTCGTGGGCGCGCGCGGCCTCCACCAGGCAGGCCAGCACCGTGTCGCCGCCGTCGTCGACGGTCGTGCCCGCGAGATCGAACACCACCAACTCGATCGGCCCCATCGCTTGCGCTCCTCCTCTCATCCGAGTTGTCTATACAACTCCTTCAAGCTACCATAGGGTTGCCCTCGGGACAAGGGCTCTTGCCTCAATCTGGGTGCATCTTACAACTGTGGAATCCGAGCCTGCGACTGCGGTCGCATGGGAAACAACGGATACCGCGGCGTCAGGACGGGGCCAGGAGTCGCGTGGCGGCGGACGACACCCGACCGCGGCCGGCGTCCGTTTGCCCTGCGACCGCAGTGTCAGGCCCTCGTGACACCGCAGTCTCCGTGTCCGTCGTGCGCCCTGCGGTCGCCGTCGCGGGTCGGATTCCCCAACTTCAAGGCGTCGACGCCCTCTCCATGGACCGTTCACGGTCTCGTCCCTGCCATGACCCTTCAGGGTCAGGCCAACGGCGCTTATACAGCGGTGTTCGACGGGCTAGCGCAGCGCGCTCTCCTGTAGGCCGCGCGGCGCGGGCAGCGGGTCCGCCTGGGCGGGCGACGCGGCGGCTGCGGCCTCGCCCGTGGCGGGGTTGATGACGTGCGGGGCCGCGGGGTCCCAGGTCAGGACCACGCGCGTTCCGTCGATCAGCGCCAGCGCCCGCGCGCTGGCGATGTCCACCGCAAACTCGCCGGCCACGGTCCGCACCCCCAGCCGCGTGACCGGCCCCTGGAACGTGCGCGCCGTCAGTCGTCCCTCGAGCGCGCCATCCGCGGCCGCGGCGTCGTCCGCGAGAAGGTCGAGCACGACCGCTTCGGGCCGGATCATCAGGATGACGGATGTCCCGGCCGGCCAGGCGCGCGCTCGCTCGGCGCGCAGCGGCCCGCCCGCGCACGCCACCTGCCCGCCGCCGCCGGGCAGGATCGTGCCCTCAACCCTGTTCATGGCGCCGATGAACTGCGACACGAACAGGGTCCGCGGGTCCCCATAGATCTCGGCCGGCGCGCCGACCTGCTCCACACGCCCCTTCGACATCACGGCCACGCGGTCGGACACCGACAGGGCCTCTTCCTGGTCGTGCGTCACGAACAGCGTGGTGATGCCCAGGCGGGTCTGGATGCGGCGGATCTCGTCCCGCAGCTGCGCCCGCACCGTGGCGTCGAGCGCCGAGAGCGGCTCGTCCAGCAGCAGCACCCGCGGCTCGATGGCCAGTGCGCGCGCCAGCGCAACGCGCTGCTGCTGGCCGCCGGAGAGCTGGTGCGGGTAGTTGCGGGCGACCGGGGAGAGTCCGACCATCTCGATCAGTTCGGCGGCGCGTTTGGCGCGTGGCGCGCCCGCGACCCGTCGCACGCGCAAGCCGAAAGCGACGTTGTCGAGGGCGGTCATATTGGGAAACAGGCTGTAGGCCTGGAACACCATGCCCATGTCGCGCCGATTGGCCGGCGTGTCGGTGATGTCCCGGTCGCCGATCAGGACGCGCCCGCCATCCGGACGCTCGAAGCCCGCCACGATGCGCAGCGCCGTCGTCTTGCCGCACCCGCTCGGGCCGAGGAAAGAGACAAACTCACCCGACCCAATGGTCAGGTCAAGGCTTTCCAGGGCCACGTTGTCGCCGAATTGCTTGTGTAGCCCCTGCAGGTGAAGGTCGGCCATGGCTATCTTGTCCCTCCAATCTGCGCCTGCCGACGGCCAGAGCCGCGGCCCAGGAACAGGATGCCGAACATCGCCGCCCAGGTCAGCAACAGGCTCAGGATGGCGAGGGCGGCCGCCTGGTTGGCCTCTTCGAGCCCGATCTGCTCCATATAGGTACCGAAGGTGTTGAAGCTGACGATGCTGGCGATGGTGTACTCTCCCATCACCAGCGTGACGGTCAGAAACGCGCCGGAGAGCATAGCAAAGCGCAGGTTCGGCAGCACGATGCGCAGCAGGATAGTTGGCCAGCCCGCTCCCAGGCTCTGCCCGGCCTCGGTCAGCGTGCGCAGGTCGATGGCCTGCAGGCCGGCGTCGAGCGAGCGATAGGTGAACGGCAGGGCCAGGACGACGTAGGCCAGGGCCAGGATCTGGGGGCCCGAGATCAGCCAGGGGGCCACGTTCTTGAACAGGCCCAGCACGGCGATGGCCAGAGTCACGGGCGGCACCACGAACGGCATGACGCCGATGAAGTCCATCACCGGCCGCAAGCGCGGCAGCTTCAGATTGACCCAGAAGACGGTCGGCAGCATCAGGGCCAGACTGAGCACGACCGTGGCCAGGGCCAGCTGGAACGAGAGCAGGAAGCTAGACTGGAAATTGGGGTCCTGTAGAGTGGCAACGTAGGCATTGAAGCCGTAGTGGCGCTGGCCCGTCTCCAGGCTGAACTCGGCGCTGCCGAGCAGCGGAATCACGAAATAGAGGGCGGCCAACACCAGCCACGCCGCGTCCCACGCGCCAAAGCGGCCGCGCGCCCCACGCGCCCTGGCGCCCGCCCGCGCTTGCGCGGCCGTCGTCCCCGCGGTCTCCGCGGTCTCCGCGGTCTCCGTTGTCTCCGTTGTCTCCGTCGTCATCGCAGCCACCTCCGCGCCCGACGCTGCAGCAGGCCGTAGACGACCATAGCCAGGCTGATGATCAGCACCATGCCCAGAGAGAGGGCATTGGCGATCTGCGGGTTGCTGGTGAAGTCGCCCGTGGTGAAGCGGCCGATCACGATGGGCACCAGATTGATCTGGGAGCCGACGAGCGCCGTGGCCGTGGCATAGGCCGCGAAGGCGTTGCCGAACAGCAGCACCAGCGTGCCCAGCAGCGCGGGCCACAGGATAGGCAGGGCCACCCAGCGCCAGAACTGGCCGGAAGTGGCGCCGAGGTTGGCCCCCGCCTCGGACCATTCGCGGCGCAACCCGTCGAGCGCGGGGCTGATCAGCAGGATCATCAGCGGCAACTGGAAATAGGTGTAGACGAGCACCAGGCCGAAGAACGAGTAGAGCGTGAAGCCGCCCTGGTAGATATCGACGCCACGGTCCTTCAGAAAGGCCGTGATGAAGCCGGTGGTCCCCAGCGTGGCCACGAAGGCGAAGGCCAGCGGGATGCCGGCGAAGTTGGCGGCGACGCCGGCGAAGGTACTGAGCAGCGGCCGCACCCAGCGCGGCGCGCCGTCTTTGAGGGCGGCGTAGGCCACGAAGAAGCCGCACACCGTCCCGATGAGGGCCGTCGTGGCGCTGACCTCCAGGCTGGTCAGGTAGGCGTCCTCGTACTGCGGCGTGAAGAGCGTGCCCACGTTGTCCATGGTCCAGGCGCCCGTCGGCGTCTGGAACGCGCCAACCATCAGCACGACCGTCGGGATCAGCAAGAACAGGGCGATGTAGGCGAAGAACGGCAGGACCGGGAGGTACGGCAGCCAGCGCGCGCCCGCGCGCCCGCGTTTAACCACTCCTCGCGCCCCACCGGGTCGTGCCGCGGCCGCCTCATGGATGACGTTCGCCATCAGGACGTGTCCTCCCGCCTCCCGTTTATGTCAACTGTACCGCACGATCCGCCCACGACCAGAGTCGCCTGGCACAGAACGACGACTATAGTCGTTGGAGCGATACGCTTGGAGACACTTCAGTGTCCGTACTTTGCCATGCGACTCTAGTCGCAGGCCGCCGCACATTGCCACGTGAGGCGATGGAGGGGCGCGGCGCATTGCGTTCGCCCCTCCATCGCGGGTACCCGTGACTCAGGCGCCGGCGACCTTCGGTCCCCACTGTTCGGCGAGGACGCCCTGCGCCTTAGTGATCTGCGCCACGGTGGCGAACTTCACGTTACTGTACGCCGAGGACGGCGGCAGCTTCGCGGCCAGGGACGGCGGGATCTTGTTGCGCGCCGCCAGGTCGTTGTAGCGCGCCGGGTGCGTGTAGCCCTTGAGGAACAGCAACTGCACCTCGTCGGTGTAGAGGAACTCCTGCCACAGCTTGGCCGCGTTGGGGTGCGGCGCGTACTTGCTGATAGCCTGGCAATAGTACCCAGCGTAGCCCCCGCTCTTGGGCACCGTGACGGTCACAGCCGGCCCATTGCTGGCCAGGTACGTGTCGCGCGAGGCCAGCAGCAGATAGTCCCAGCGGATGGCGACGGGCGTGGCGCCCTTGGCCACGTTGGCGGGCAGGGCGAAGGTCGGGTTGAAGTTGCCCACCTTCTTGAGCCTGGCGAAGAAGTCGACGCCCGGCTGGATGTTGTCGAGCGAGCCGCCGTTGGCCAACGCCGCCGCGAAGACCGCGCCAAAAGCCTCGCCGGCCTGGCGCGGGTCGCCGCCCAGCGACACCTTGCCGCGCAGCTTGGGGCTGCGCAGGTCCGACCAGTCCTTGGGGGCCTGCGGCACCACCGAGTCGACCGAGAGAAAGGCCGGCACGCCGTAGTAGTCGCCGTACCAGTAGCCCTTGGAGTCCTTCATCGAAGACGGGATGGTCTCCCACTCCGCGACCTTGTACGGGACGTACAGGCCCTGTTGCTGGCCGGCCAGGGCGAAGGCCGGCGACACGTCGACCACGTCGGGCGCGCGGTTCTGTCCCTGCAGGTTCTTGATGGCCGCCACTTCCTGCGCCGAACTGCCGTCGGGGATGGCGTCCGCGATGCTCAGGCTGTAGCGCGAGCGGAAGAGGGCCATGATCTCGCTATAGTTCGCCCAGTCCTTCAGTGGGATGGTGATCAGGTTGATGTGCCCTTCGCCCTTCGCCGCCGAGATCAGTCCGGGGGTCAAGCCGCCGGCGCCGGCATCGCGCGCGAATGCAGGGGCCATGTCCAGACCACGCGATAGGGTTCCAAGAGTCGCCAGACCGATGCCGCCCAACGCGCCACGGCGCAGCAACTGCCGTCGATCGATGTGCCGCTTGTCTATACTCACGGTGTTCTCCTTACTCCTTTTCGCGGGTGTCCCGCAAGCCTGCCTACCACAACCACGGATAAGGGCGCGACGATGTTGTCAAAAAGAGCGGCGACGGCGCCCGGCAAGATAGACCGCCGGCCGTGCCTGCTGTTCACACAACAACCTTACGGTAGCATAGTAATGTTAAGAGAAAGTTAAGAGCGTGTTAAGGAAAGTTTAAGCGCGCAAATGAGAGAACATGCTAGTACAGCTATATGGTTTCACCAATCGCTTTATATACCATGAAATCCGTGCAGCCTTGGACGATGCAACTCCTCCCGTCGCCCTCACTCGCTGTCTGTACAACGTGGTCCGACTGCCGCGTGATGGCCTATACTGGTACTGGCGATGCACAAAAGACACGCCCAGGCGCGCTGATCGTTCATGTATGAGGAGGATCATCATGGTCACGACCGAGGCCGAGGTCGCCGCTGAGCGTCGCCACGAGGAGGGCAACCGGAGCGCCGGGCAAGCGGGGCAACGGGGACACGTCGGCCGCCTGGTGGAGACCTATCGTCCGGGGTACGGCCTTCCGGGCGATTTCTACCGCGACGAGGCGCTCTACACGCATGAAATCGACAGCATCTGGAGGCAGGGCTGGATCTTTGCCGGGCATGGCTGCCAGATCCCGCTGCCGGGCGACTTCTTGACGCTGACCCTTGACACGGACCCACTGCTGGTCATACGGGACGAGGGCGGACAGGTGCGCGCGTTCCACAACGTCTGTACGCACCGCGGAACGGTGCTGTGCGACGAGGAGAGCGGTCACGCCCGCGCCATCGTCTGCCCGTATCACCAGTGGACGTTTTCGCGGCGCGGCGCTCTCCTGAAGTGCGCGGGGATGCAGGACAATATCGACAAAGAGGCGCTCGGCCTCCGTCCCGTGCGCGTCGAGACCTGCGAGGGGTTGATCTTCCTCTCGCTCGCGTCGGACCCGCCCGCGTTTGAGCCGGCCCGAAGGGACATGGGACCCCTGGCGCGCCCGCAAGGCCTGGAGCAGGCCAGAGTAGCCGCTGTCGTCGACTACGAGGTCGAGGCCAACTGGAAGCTGGTGTGGGAGAACAACCGCGAGTGCTATCACTGCAGCGTGAGCCATCCGCAATACGTCAGGTCCAACTTCGACATCTTCGAAGAGGGGCGCGGCTCCGCGCTGATCCACCAGCGCCTGGAACAGGCCATCGCCCGGAGCGAATCGACCGATCCCACGGCGCGATACGAGGGCCTGTCCATCTCTCACAAGGCCGGCGGCCTAGCGGCGTTCCCTGACGCCGACAACAATATCTGGTACGCGGCCAATCGCACGGTCCTGACCAAGGGCTATGACAGCGAGTCGCTCGACGGGCGGCGCGTGGCGCCGCTGATGGGCGACTATCGCGACGCAGCCGCGGGCGTCCTGCGCCTGCGGACGCTCCCCAACTTCTGGAGCCACGCCAGCTGCGACTATGCCATGACCACACGCCTGCTGCCGGCCGGGTTGCATCGCACCCTGATACGCGTCACCTGGCTGGTGCATGGAGACGCATGCGAGGGCCGCGACTACACCCTCGACCACCTGCTGCCGTTCTGGCGTCTCACGTCCGAGCAGGACTGGGCGTTGTGCGCACGCGTGCAGCGCGGAGTGGCGTCGTCGGGCTATCAACCCGGCCCCTTGTCCCGCACGCGGGAGTACAACCTCTAGGGTGTGTTTCATTCGTGGAGAAGTGACGACAACGTCGATGGCATCGAAGGACAACGCGGGCCACGCGCATGAAGGAGGACATAGGCGGTCCGCGCATCGCACGAGCGAGGACACGGCGGCGCCGTTCCAGCGTGGACAAACGCTGCACCATCGCATCCTGGAAGAGTTGCGGCTCCAGATCCATAGCGGTGAACTGAAGCCCGGCGACGCCCTGCCTTCCGAAGGCGAGTTGATAAAGCGGTTCAAGGTGGCGCGCGGCACCGTCCGTCAGGCGCTCGCGGCCCTGCGCGCCGAGGGGACCATCGCCGGTCCACGCGGCCGGTCGCCCCTGGTGCGCGACCGGCGCCTGGCGCAGTCGTTCACCAATCTGATCAGCTTCTCGGCCTGGATCACCTCGCTGGGCATGGAGCCCAGCGGCCGGCTCATCGAGTTGGCGTTGCGACCCGCCGGCGAGGAGTGCGCGGAGGCGTTGCGCCTACCGCCCGGCGCCCTCGTCTACGACATGGTGCGGGTGCGCTTCGCGGATGGCGAGGCCCTGATGATCGAGCGCACCGCCTGGCCCCAACCGGTCGGCGCGTTGGTGGCCCACATCGACGTGGAACGCTGCTCCATCTACGCCGAGTTGCGGCGCCAGGGCGTCATCTTCGCCTCCGCGCACCAGGTCATCGACGCCCTGCCCGCGTCCAGCATGGACGCGCGCCTCTTGCAAGCCGCACCGCGCACGCCCCTGCTGCGGGTACGCAGACGGGCCTTCGCGCCGGACGGCGAGCCGCTGGAGTGGTCGGACGACCGCTATCTGGCCACGCGCGTGACGTTCACGCTCGAGAATACCGTTGCCAACGCCGGGCTGATACGCCGCCTCGAGCCGGCTGCCGGTCGTTGACGCGAACCGCGACCGGTTGCGCCAGCGGATCGCGCGTCGTCGAGGAGGTTGGGGTCAGGCTCGGCAACCCTGACGTGCACATCATCGCCTGGACAACGGGGCAAGGGCGTAACCGACGTGACACCCTACGGCTCCTGGATAAGCCGGTCGAGCCACTCCGTGAGCAAGCCGCGCTCGGCGGATGTGAAGGCGGCCGACGCGTCGGGGAGCAGGGCTTTGAGGGCCACGGCATGGCTGACAGCGTCGCGGCGCGGCGCGGCGTGCGCGGGCGCCTCACCAGGGGTCGCATCCGTGGTCACGGCCGCGAGGACCGCCTCGCGCGTCTGGTCGGACATGGCAAGGTCGCGGCCCGTGTCCTCGACGGCGATGAGCGTGAGGACGACGCCGACGCCTGCGGCGTGGATCGTGCGCGTCGCGCGCTCTACGCCGACGCGCAGCCGGCCCGCCGCGGCCACGCGCCGCACCAACCCCTCCAGCATGTCGCGCGCCTCGACGGCCGCGGGAGCTATGACCCCTGGTTGCGGATCGCCGTACATGAGCGCATAGAGGGCCGGGTTGGCGAGGCCGAAGCCAACGTGCAGGTCCCAGCCCGCGCGCAGGTCCGCCACCGGGTCCTCGCCGTCCCTCCGCGCAACCTTGGCCCGCACGTACCGCGCGAACCCGTCGTCGGCGACCGCGTCGAGCAGGCCCTGCATGTCGCCGAACTGACGGTAGATCGTGGGGGGCTGCACCCCCGCGACGGCGCTGACCGCGCGCGTGGACACCGCCTCCCGTCCGCCCTCGGCCAGCAGCGTCGTGGCGGCCCGCAAGATCCGGTCGCGGGGACTCGACGACGCGGCGGCCCTGTCATCAAAGGGACGCAGCCTATCATCACTGCGACCCGTCATGTCATCGGTGGTCGTCAGCCTGTCATCAGTGGTATCCAAGGGTCCTCCCAACGCGCCGGGGCGTGGCCACGACGCGGGTCATACGGCCTCCGCGACGCGCCACCCGCGTCGCGGGTTCCCTACCAATGGTAACACTACGCGGTTATCGCGTCTTGCGTTTCCGTTGATATCGTGATAGTATTATCATTGTGAACTGCCCACAGCGGCGGGACGCCCGTGGGATTGAGACAACGAGAACGAGGAGGACATGCTCATGCCGGCGACGACACTTACTGGTGGAACGTTCACCATGGCCGAGGATCTGACGGTCACGCGCATGGGGTATGGCGCGATGCAGCTGGCGGGCCCACACGTGTTCGGCCCACCCGCCGACCGCGACGCCGCCGTGGCCGTCCTGCGCGAGGCCGTGGCGCTGGGTATCACGCACATCGACACCAGCGACTACTACGGCCCGCACGTCACTAACCAGATCATCAAAGAAGCCCTGCACCCCTACCCCGCCTCGTTGCACATCGTCACCAAGGTCGGGGCGTTACGGGACGCCGAGGGCGGCTGGCCCCAGGCGCTCGCTCCCGAGCAGCTGCGCCAGGCCGTGTACGACAATCTACACAACCTTGGACTAGACGCGCTCGACGTCGTCAACCTGCGCGTCGGAGGGCTCGACAGCCCCACTCCTGGTTCGATCGCCGCACCGTTCACCGTGCTCGCGCGGCTGCGGCAAGAAGGACTGATCAAGCATCTCGGTCTCAGCACCGTATCCGCCGAGCAGGTCGCCGAGGCACAGTCCATCGCGCCGATCGTGTGCGTGCAGAACTACTACAACCTCGCCCACCGGGCCGACGACGACCTGATCGACGCCCTCGCCGCACAGAGCATCACCTACGTGCCCTACTTCCCGCTCGGGGGCTTCTCTCCGCTGCAGTCCGACGCGCTGGCATCAGTCGCCACCCGTCTCGGCGCCACACCGATGGCCGTCGCGCTGGCGTGGCTGCTGCAGCGATCACCGAACATTCTGCTCATCCCCGGGACCTCATCCGTCGCGCATCTGCGCGAGAACGTCAGCGGCGCCGCGCTGACCCTGTCCGAGGACGATCTGATCGCGCTCAACAGCATTGCCTCATGAGCGCGACCACCGCGCACCCTGCGATCGGGTTCATCTCGAGGGAGATGGAGGACGCGTTGAACACGGGCTGGATCGACGTCGGCTTGCCCAACGCCGAGCCGGTCACGGACACGGCCGCGCCCGCTCAGGTCTTCGCGCGGGCGAGAAAAGACTGAGATGGGAAGATATAGGAAGATAGGAGAGGTAGTATGATCATCGTCACCGGAGCCAACGGCAAGCTCGGTCGGGCCGTCGTGGAGCGGCTGCTCGAGCGCGTCCCCGCCGACCAGATCGGCGTCAGCGTCCGCGACCCGGAGAAGGCGCGGGACCTCGAGCAGCGGGGCGTCCGCGTCCGCCGGGGCGATTTCGACGACGCCGCGAGCCTCGCGGACGCCTTCGAGGAGGCCTCGCGGGTCCTCATCGTCTCGGTCGACCACCTCGGCGAGGTGGCGGTCCGCCAGCACCGGGCGGCGATCGACGCGGCCAAGGCGGCCGGCGCCGCGCGCATCTTCTACACCAGTCACGCCGGCGCGGACCCGATCACGGCCTTCCCCCCCGGGCGCGACCACTCCGCGACAGAAGTGGCGCTGCGGGATGCGGGCGTGGCCTACACCTCGCTGCGCAACGGCTTCTACGCGCAGACCGCGGCGTTCCTCGTCCGCGCCGCCCTCGAGACGGGCGAGCTGAGGGCGCCGCGGGACGGGCCGATCGACTACACCGCGATCCCCGACCTCGCCGAGGCGACGGCCATCGCCCTGGCCGACGAAGGCCTCGACGACACCACCCTCACCCTCACCGGCCCTGCGGCAATCGACGCGGCCGGGCTCGCGGCGATCGCCTCGGAGTTGACGGGCCGCCCGATCCGCCGGGTCGTCGTCACGGACGACGAGTACCGCGCCGGCCTGGTTGGCCACGGCGTCCCCGAGCCGCAGGCCGACATGTTCCTGAGCATCTTCGTCGCGGCACGGCAGGGCGCGTTCACCCGGGTCGACCCGACGCTCGGCCGCCTGATCGGCCGGCCACCGACGCCCGTGCGGGACGCCTTGCAGGCGGAGATCTCCCCGGCTGGGTAAGGCCCCGGCGTCGGTGGCCCCTATTTGTTGTCCATTGCGTGGCTCACGCTCCACTACCGGAGCCCTATATACTACGGGCAGAAGAAAAGGGAGTCGTAGGGAGTCGTGTGGTGAAGGACGGCGCTATCCAGGAATTGGGATCTGTCGCAGGGCCCACGGACGGCGACTGGTACGAGGCGACGCGCCGCGGCGCGGTGCGGTTGGTCGGGGTGCGCAGCGTCTCTCCCGGCCCTGGCGAGAGCGCCGTGGCGGAGGAGGTCCTGCGTCTGCTGGACGAGGATGGTCTCGAGGAGGCCTACACCGCGAGCGGGCTCGACCCTATCCCCGGCGATCGGCACGGCCGCCACAACGCCTATGCGTTTCTGCGCGGGCGGAGCGCCCGTACCGTCGTGCTGATGGGCCACATCGATACAGTGGACACGGCCGACTACGGCAGCCTGGAGCCCTGGGCGCTGGACCCCGATGGGCTGGCCGCGCGGCGCGACGAGTTGTGCCGCGCCCTGCCAGGCCTGGCCGCGGATCTCGCTACCCAGCCGGACGATTGGATGTTCGGCCGCGGCGTGGCCGACATGAAGAGCGGCGTGGCCGCCGCCATCGCCGTGCTGCGCCGCTACGCGCGCCAAACCCGGACGCAGGGGCCTCCTCCGCTCTCCGTCGTGCTGCTGGCCACCGTCGACGAGGAAAACGAATCGGCGGGCGTCTTGCAGGCGTTGCGGCTACTAGCGCGCCTGCGCGCGGAATACGGCCTGGACTACGTGGGCGCCATCAATACCGACTACACCACCGCGCGCTACCCCGGCGACCCCCACCGCTACATCTACAGTGGGACCGTCGGCAAGCTGTTGCCCTGCTTCCTGGCCGTCGGGCAGCCCTCGCACGCCGGCGACCCCTTCGACGGGCTGGACGCCAACCTCATCGCGGCCGAGTTGGTGCGCGACCTGAGCATGAACCCCGACCTCTGCGACAGCGCGAGCGGTTTCACCACCGCGCCTCCGGTCACGCTGCACGCGCGCGACCTCAAGACGCGCTACGACACCCAGTTGCCCTTCGCCGCCGCGGTCTACCTCAACGTGCTGACCCTGACCACTGGTCCCGCCGCCTTACTAGAGCGGCTGCATGGCTTGGCTGAGGCATCGCTGCGACGGGTGCTCCAACGCGTCGACCGGGCCGAGCACATCTGGCTGGACCTCCAGGGATCTGGCGCTGACAATGACCGCGCGGCTGGCGCGGCCCGAAGCCGGTCGGGCCGCGTCCTCACCTATGCCGCACTCTATAAAGCGGCCGTGCGGCGGATAGGTTCGGACGGGGTGCGCGCCGCGCTCGACGCCGAGTGGGCAGGACTGCCGGACGATATCGACCGCCGCGAGCGCAGTCTGCGGCTGGTCTGGCAGCTGTGGACGGTCAGCGGCCTGCCGGCGCCCGCTATCATCCTCTACTACGCCCCGCCCTACTACCCCCACGTGGCGGCCACGCCGAGCCTGCTGCACCAGGCGGTCTCCGCCGTGGCCGTCGCGCACCCGGAGCTACAGTTGGTACACGACGAGTATTTCCCGCTGCTCTGCGACATGAGCTACCTGCGCCTCGACCCGCGCCTCGACACCGACCCATTGCGGCGCAACATGCCGCTCTGGCAGGATCAGGGGCCGGACATAGTAGACAGCCCCGTGCGGCCCGGCGGCTACAGCCTGCCCCTGGACCTGATGCGGGCGCTGGACCTGCCCACGGCCAACATCGGCCCCTACGGCGTCGGCGCGCACCAGGCCGGCGAGCGCGTCTTGATGTCCTACGCCTTCGACACCGTGCCGCGCCTGATCGACGAAACGATAGGCCAGCTGGCCGCGCTGCCGGACGATTCGCGGCAGGTCGGGCTATAGACAGGGGTGAGATCGAGCAGCCATCGGCAAATCCGCATCTGTTGGTGCGTGACGCGCCACCACGCGACAGCGGTCTCATCGTCCCCGCGGCGCCGCGCTCTGCTCACGGCCGGATCACGGTCACCTTGAAGGGACCACCGTGGGCGGCGGCGTATGCGACGGCGTCGTTCGCGTCGTCCAGATCGAATGCCGTCACGTCGAAATCGTCCAGCCTCAGGAGACCGGAGCGGATGAGACCGATCAGGCGGGTGGCGGCCTCGCGCGGGTACATCCACTGACCGCGTATGGTGATGCCGTTCCTCATGATCCACGGGTACGGCAGCCCCAGGTCGTCGCCCCCCAGCATCCCGACGCCACCCATCAGCACGACCCGGCCGAACTCCCGTACCGTCATGGCGGCGGCCCGTACGACTGTCGCGCCGGCCGAGGGCGGCAGGATGTCCAGCGCGCAGTCGATCGGGCCCGGCGCCGCGCGCGTCATCCGCTCCCGATCCTCCCCCTCGTCGCCGGTGAGCCTCACGGGCCGCACGCGCTGACCGAAACGGCGCGTCAGATCCGCAAGCGCCTTCTCGTTGCGGCCCGGCGCGACGACGCAGCCCGCCCCCATCGCCAGGGCGACCGCGACGCCGGCGCTGCCGAGGGTCCCGGTGGCGCCGCTGACCAGGACCGTCTCCCCCGCTCGCAGGTCCGCCGCGAGGAGGCCGCCGTACGGCACGAGCAGTAGGTTCAGCGCGCACCAGCGCCCCGCCTCCGTCGGGTCGATCGGGCCGATCGGGACGGCGTTCTCCGTCGGGACCAGCATCCGTTCGGCGAAGGATCCGTGGTGGAAATGCTGCTGCAGGCGCAGGCCGCCCTCGCCGCGCGCGCTCGCGCCTTGCAGCGTGATGTCGGGGGTCAGCGCATCGTCGCGCGACCGCACGGTGGGGTCGCAGACGACCCAGTCGCCGACGGCGAGGCGCGTCGCGTCCGGCCCGACGGCGCGCACGCGGCCGATCGCCCCGGCCCCCGGCGCCACCGGCGGGACGAGCAGGTATCTCCGCTCGCCACTGAAGACCTCGTTTGCATAGGACTGCACGGGGGCCGCCACGACATCGACAATGACCTCTCCCGTGCCCAGGATTGGATCGGGCAATGTCTCAACGACGAGTGGCGATCCGAACGCCTTCAAAACCGCGGCTTTCATGATTATTCTCCTCTCTTGACATGGGGCCGTCCTTGCGAGCTTCCCTTCCGTATCAAGGCCTGGTCGTAGCGGTCGTCGAAGCTTTGAACGTTCGTTCTTCTCGAGGCGGTGGCGCCGTCCACCCGGTTGGGACGCCACATCGTCGCCTATCCGTCAGGGCCATGTAGTTGTCGATCACGTGGGCGATTCTCGGAGGGTAGGGGCGTATTGTATACGCCCGGTGGCGGTGCGCTCTGGGCGTATGCAATACGCCCCTACCCCAACGCGGCTGTCCTACCCCGAGAACTACATGGCCCTGCCTATCCGCAGTGTCGAGCCTCGCTTGTCACGGTACCAGGGTGAAACCTATACTAGTAGTGGTACTGCCAGGTTGAGGAGGGGGCGCATGTGATGAGCACGACGCGACGGCAGGACGAGCTGGCGGAGTTCCTGCGCAGCCGGCGGGCGCGCCTGTCTCCGGCCGATGTCGGCTTGCCGCCTGGCCTCCGCCGGCGCACGCCGGGGCTGCGCCGCGAGGAGGTGGCCGAGCTCGCCGGGATCGGGACGACCTGGTACACCTGGCTCGAGCAAGGGCGCGACATCCGCGTGTCGGCCGACGTCCTGGACAACCTGGCGCGCGCCCTGCGCCTCGCGCCCGACGAGCGCGCGCACTTGTTCCGCGTGGCGTATCGGCAGCCCCCACCACGCCCGCTCGAGCCGCGGGAGGAGGCGCCGCCCGCCGCCCACCGCCTGCTCGCCACCCTCGGGGCGGCCCCGGCCTATATCACGGGCCGGCGCTGGGACCTGCTGGCCTGGAACGCGGCGGCGGCGGCCGTCTTTGGCGACTTCGGGGCGCTGCCGGACGACGAGCGCAACCTGGTCCGCCTCATCTTCACGAACGGCGAGATGCGCCGGCGGTTCGTCAATTGGGAGGGGACCGCGCAAGGCGTCATCGCGCTCTTCCGCGCCGATCGCGGGCGCTACGCCGACGACCCCTGGTTCGCGGAGGTGATCGACGACCTGTGGCGCGCCAGTCCCGAGTTCGGCCGCTGGTGGCCGCGCCATGAGGTGCGCGAGCGTTCCCAGAGGCGCAAGGAGGTCGAGCATCCGGTCGTCGGGCGTTTGGCGCTGGAACCGACGACCTTACAGATGGTCGGGTCCCCGGACCTCAAGCTCGTCGTGTACGCGCCGTTGCCAGAGGAGGATACGGCGCGCAAGCTACAGCGTCTCGTCGGATGCGGCGATACCTGCCCCCATACCACTGACTGGTGCTGTTCCTCTCACAGTGGCAGTCGTTCTTTTGGCCGCTGCTGGTGACCAGTTCCCCGCAGTATCAGATGGTGCAGGTCGCCCTGAGCACCTTTCAGGGCGAATACGTGACCCGCTGGAACGACATCTTCGCCGGCGCCGTCGTCGCGACCATCGTCCCGATGGTGCTGCTCCTCTTCCTTCAGCCCTATTACGTGCGCACCATCGCCCGGACGGGGCTGGTTGATTGAGCGCCGCGACGTGCGGCGGCGTCCCATGGCAGCCGCGACAGCTCCTGCATGACTGCCCACGACAATACGACCACGACAATATAACAATACGACCACGACACAGAGACAACGACAGGACAGCACGTCTCGTGGCTGCCCACAACAGAGAGACAACGATAGGAGGCTGGATGAATTTCCCCGTCGTGCCACCGGCCACGCGTGTGCAGCGATTGGAGCCGCCCACCGGTCCGGTCCGCATTGTGGTCGATACCGACACGTACAATGAGATCGACGACCAATTCGCGCTCACCTACGCGCTGCTCTCGCCCGAGCGTATCACGGTCGAGGCTATCTATGCCGCCCCATTCCACAACGATCGCTCGACCGGCCCTGCCGATGGTATGCGCAAGAGCTACGACGAAATCCTGCGCCTGCTGGAGCGCCTGGACCGATCGCGGGCGGATTTCGTCTACCCGGGAGCGACGGACTGGCTGCCCGCGCTGGACCAACCGGTGCGCAGCCCGGCCGTCGAGGACTTGATCGCGCGGGCCTCGACCAATCGCGCCGATCCCCTGTACGTCGTGGCCATCGGCGCGCCCACCAATATCGCCTCCGCCCTGCTCGCGGCGCCGGACCTCGTCGCGCGGATCGTCGTCGTCTGGCTGGGGGGCAACGCCACATACTGGCCGACGGCGTCGGAATTCAACTTGAAGCAAGATATGCGCGCGTCGCGCATCCTCTTCGATTCGGGGGTCCCGCTGGTACACGTGCCCTGCCTGCCCGTCACAGACCATCTCTGCACGACGGAGGCCGAGATCGACCGCTTCGTCAAGGGGCGCGGGGCCATCGGCGACTACTTGAGCGCCACCTACTCGGGCTACTACGACGATCATGTCGCCCGCTCGCGCGCCATCTGGGATATGGGTCCCATAGCCTGGCTGGTCAACCCCGCGTGGGTCGACAGCGCCCTGACATCTAGCCCGATCCTGACGACCGAGCAAACCTGGAGCCACGACCCGCACCGCCACCTCATGCGAGAGGTGCGCTATCTCGAGCGCGACCCCATCTTCGGCGACCTCTTTCGCAAACTGGAACGCGCGGCGGCGGGGACGTAGCGGCGCGGCCCGGTCCAAGATGACCACCCCGAGCGTAATCAGGATCCTCATCGCGGCGCCATGGAGCAACGGTGGCGCTTCGCACCATTTCGTGTGGGTATAGACGGCCACGATCCGACGGGATCACGACGACGGCAGCACCCACGAGGAGGACAACGCCCAGCAGCACGACGATCGTCCGCTTCATGGTCAGAGTATACCGGCGCGGTCAGGCCAGGACACGTTGGCCGGCAAGTGAGCACGTCGTGCTAGCGGATGTGGACGGCGCCGTGCCGCACCGCGAAAACGAGGGCTTCCAACCGCGAGTGGACGCCCAGCTTGGACAGCACGTTGACCATATGGGTGCGCTCGGTCTCCACGGTAATGAACAATTTCTGTGCAATCTCCTTGCTGGACAGGCCCTGCGCCAGTGCGTCGAGCACGTCGCGTTCGCGCGCCGTCAGCTGCGCCAGCGTCGCCCGCGCCTCGCGCGTCTGCTCGCGGCGGTGCGTGGCCACGCACAGCAATTCGATGATCTCCCGCCGCGAGAGCAGCCACTCGCCCGCGCCGAGGCGGCGCAGCGCATCGACGATCTCGGTGATGGAGACCGCTTTGTGCAAGACGCCCGCAATCGCGTCCCAACGTGTACCCCCTTTGCGGCCCCTGCTATAGAGGTGGGGCAGGTACAATAGCAGGAGTAAACAGCCCGTATAAAGTGAGCATGAGAGGTGACGATGATGCGCGACGAGGTCCTGGCCGTGTTGCATGACTATGTGAAGAACCCGGCGCTGATCAACCACTGCCTGGGGGTCGAGGCGGCCATGCGCGCCTATGCCCCGCGCTACGACGGCGACCCCGACCGCTGGGGGCTGACCGGTATCCTGCACGACTTCGATTGGGAAGTCCACCCCGACGCGGAGCGCCACCCCGCCGCCGGTAAGCCCATCCTGCAATCGCTCGGCGTGCCCGACGACGTGATCTACGCCATCCAGGGACACGCCACCTACCTCAATATCCCGCGCACCCACCCCATGGACAGGGCGTTGTTTGCCTGCGACGAGTTGGTCGGGCTGATTACCGCCGTCACCTACGTCCGGCCGTCGCGCAAGGTGGCCGACGTCGACGTGCCCGCCGTGCGCAAGAAGATGAAGGACAAGGCCTTCGCCCGCAACGTCAACCGCCAGGACATCGTCGACGGGGCGGCCGAGTTGGGCGTCGACCTGGACGAGCACATCGGCTTCGTCATCGCCGCCTTGCAGGCCCGCGCCGACGAGTTGGGCCTCTAGCGAGTGGCTAGTGGCTAGTATTTCTAATCACTAGCCACTAGCCACTAGCCACTAGCCACTAGCCACTAGCCACTAGCCACTCGTATACCGGTCGAGCAGGTCGAGCAGGTCGTCGATCTCGAAGGGTTTGCTGAGGTAGTCGGTGCAGCCGAGGTCGAGGGCGCGCTCGCGGTCGCCGCGCATGGCATGCGCGGTCAGGGCCAGCACCGGTGTGTCGAGTCCCTCGGCGCGCACCTGCCGGATCACGTCCCAGCCACTTAGCCTGGGCAGCGACATATCGAGCAGGATCACGTCCGGTTGCATCGTGCGGACGGCGCCGAGCCCCGCTTCGCCATCGGCCGCGGTGACCAGGGTGTAGCCCTCGTCGTGCAAGATGTGCGTGACCAGCGTGATGACGTCCTCGGCATCCTCGATCAGCAGGATGCGCGCGTGCTTATTCATGGTTGCTCCCTCACCGCGGTAACCCGATGGCGCTGCGGACCTCGTCCAGCAGGCGGTCCAGCGGCACGCCGTTTTTGGTCACGACCATCGACGCCTCGCGGTGCAGCACCTGCTCCTCCTCGCGCGTCAGCGTCCTGGCCGTGATGACCACCACGGGGACGTGGCGCGTCGACTCCTGCCGGCGCAGGCGGTGCAGCACCTCGAAGCCGTCCAGCCCGGGCATCATCAGGTCGAGCAACATCAACCGCGGCGTCTGCTCCGCCGTCAACCGCAGCGCGTCCTCGCCGTTGGCCGCCAGCAGCACGGGAACGTTCTCCTCGGCCAGGATGCGCGCCAGCAGCGTGCGGATACCCTCGTCGTCGTCGACCACCAGGATCGGCCCCGTGGCGACGGGGGTCAGCGCATCGAGGACCGCGAGCAGGTGTTCCCGCTCCACCGGCTTAACCAGATAGTCGGTCGCGCCAAGGCTGAACCCCAGCGCCTGGTCGGCCACCATCGTGTGCATCACTACGGGGATGCGCGCCGTCCGCGGGTCCGACTTCAGGCGATGCAGGGCGCGCCAGCCGTCGGTCTCCGGCATCATCACGTCGAGTAAAATGGCGTCGGGGCGCGTCTCGCGCGCTTTGTGCAAGCCCTCGTCGGCCGAGAGAGCGCCGACGACGCGGTAGTGACTACCTTCGAGAGCCCGCTCTAGCAGCAAAACCATCTCCGGGTCGTCGTCGATTACCAGCACGGTCGCGCCGGCATCCTCGCCATCTTTAGCGACAAGGGGGAGGGCGCCTGGACGCGCCGGTAAGGATACCGCCTGCGCGACCGGCGACACTGGCAGCAGGATAGTAAAGGTGCTGCCCGCGCCGGGCTTGCTGCGCAAGGTCAGCTGGCCGTCGAGCAGAGTCACCAGGCGGCGCGAAATAGTCAGCCCCAGGCCGGTACCGCCCGCCGTCCGCGTGTTGGATTGGTCGGACTGGTAGAACTCGTCAAATACATGCTCTTGCTCCTCGAGGGCGATTCCCACCCCAGTATCCGCGACGGCCACGGCAACGGCATCGTGGGAGCGGGCCGCGCGCAAGGTCACGCCGCCGTGCTCTGTAAATTTGATGGCGTTGCTCACCAGGTTAAGCAAGACCTGGCGCAAACGATCGACATCGGTCACGACCGCCCCGGTGGAGGAGTCGCCCCGCGGCGGTTCCACCGTCAGAGAGAGGCCCTTCTCGAGAGCCTGAGCCTCCATCTCGACGCGCACGCGCTCCAACAACTCTTGCAGGTCGACCTCGCGCCGGAACACGTCGAGGCGGCCGGCCTCGATGCGCGAGAGGTCCAGGATGTCGTTGATCAGCATGACCAGGCGCCGCGCCGAGGTCAGGATGCGCTCGGCGTTGTCGCGCTGACGCCCGCTCAACATCTCGCCGCTGCGACCGCGCAACAGGATCGAACTGAAGCCGATGATGCTGGTCAGCGGAGTACGCAACTCGTGGCTGATGGTGGACAGGAACTGGCTCTTGAGCACGTTGGCGCGGCGCAACTCGTCGTTCAGGCGGCCAAGTTCCTCCCTCTGCCGCGCCTGCTCCTCGTTGCGGCGAGCCAGTTCGGCGCCTTGCTCGAGGATGCGCGCGTAGGCCGTGGCGTTGCGCAGGGCGATGGCCGCGGAATCGGAGAGGGCGTCGAGCAAGTCCACGTCCTCCGGGGGGATGGCGCGCGGGAGGTCGTAGTAGATCTCGATCACGCCGTACGGCCGCCCCTCCACGCGGATCGGCGAAACCAGCAGCGCGCCCGGCCGCTCGCCGAGCGCGAGAGTGGGGAAGACCGCATCCATCGCTGTCGTGTCCTCGATGGCAAGGGCGTGGCGCGACTCCAGCGCGCGGGCGACAACGGTCGCGCCGATGGGAAGATCGGCGCCAGCGGCCTGGGCCAGACGGCGGCCCGTCTCGACCTGCAGCGTACCGGCTTGCTCGTCGGTCAGGAGCAAGGCCACGCCGGAGGGGTCGAACAGGTCATCCGAGGCGCGCACGATCTCCTCGAAGATGTCGTCGCGGTCGAGAGACGAGGCCAGGCGAGCGGTGATGCCGCGCAGGCGCGCGGCGCGGCGCGCGCGTTCGGCCTGGCGCACGGCGGCGGCGCGCAACTCGTCATTCTCGCGCCGCAACGCGTCGATCCGCGACGTCTCCTCCATCTCTCCGCTACCCTGGCTGCCCCTGAGCGCCGTCGTCTTACCACCTCTCAACACCTGCTCAGGGGAGCAAGAGCTATGCCATAGACGCCCTCCTTGCCGTCGACGACTGTTACGAGGCTCTCATGATGGTCACAGTGCCATGCTTGTTTCCGCCGGGACCCTTGTCGACCACGAAGACCCGCCCCGTCCGTGCGTCCACGGCCACGGCGACCGGTTGGGCGCCGGCCGGGACGGCGGCGCGCACGGCGCCGCTGGCCGCGTCGAGCACGGTGACCTGATCGCTGCCGCTGTCGGCCACGTAGACGCGCCCGCGCCGCTCGTCCACGGCCAGGGCCACGGGCGCCTGGCCCACACGCACGACGCGCAGCAGCCGGCCCGTGGCCGCGTCGAGCACGCCGACGGTCCCGTCGGCCGAGGCGGCGACGAAGACGCGGTTGGTGGCCGCGTCGACGGCGAGGACCTTGGGCGCCTGGCCCACCGTCACCGTACGCAGGAGGCGGCCGCTGGCGGCGTCGAGGGTGCTGACCTGGTCGTTGCCCCAGCCCAGGAAGGCGCGGCCTGTGCGCGGGTCGGTGACCACGGCCCACGGGATGCTGCCCACACGCGTGACGTGGAGCCGGGCCGCGCTCGCGGCGGCCAACGCGACCACGCTGTTGCCGCCCTGGTCGGTGACGAAGACGCGGCCGGCGGCCTCGTCGACGCTCAGAGCGTTGAGGTCGCTGCCGACGGCGGCGGTGCGCAGGAGGCGGCCACTGGCGGCGTCGAGCACGTCCACGCCGCTATTGCTGATCACGAACACGTGGCGGGCGGTCGCGCCGACCGCGAGCGCATAGGGATTATTGCCGACGGTGACGGCGCGGCGGAGGGCGCCGCTGGCGGCGTCGAGCACGCTGACGGTATTGGCGCCGCCGTTGGCGACGAAGACCCGCCCCGTGCCCTCGTCGACGGCGACGGCTCCGGGTTGCCTGCCGACGGTGACGGTGCGCAGCAAAGCGTTCGTGGCCGTGTCGAGCACGCCGACGCTGTTGCCGCCGCGGTTGACGACGAAGGCGCGGTCGGTCCGCGCGTCGAGGGCCACGGCGACGGGATCGGCGCCGGCGGGCAGGGCGCAGGAGAGGACGCAGCGATCAGCGCGCCGGACGACGCCGGGGAGGATAGCGACCCGAGCGGCGCCTTGTCGGACGCCGCCGCGTGTCCGGGCGGTGACCTGCACCCGCGCCGTGATCGACTTCGCGGGCCGATAGAGGATGCGTAAATGGGCGGTGAAGCGCCCGCGCGAACCGGTCGTGCCCCGCACGGTGAGCGTGTAGAGCACGACCCTGTGCATCGTGCGCACGTGCAAGCGATGCCCGTTCCTGACCACGACGCGCGACGTGGTGCGCGTGGTCTGTACGATGACCGCGACATCGACGTGGGTGCGCGGGGTCGTCGCGACCTGCACGGTTAGCGTGCCGCCAGGGCGGACCCGCAGCGGCGTCACATGGACGGAGACGGCCGCGGGCGAGGGGGTCGCCGTCTGGCTGCTGGCGGGGGGCGTGACGATCGAGCGTGGCGACGGGCTCACCTGGAGAAGCGGCGCCGTCGTGGGTGCGATGGGGATGGCGGTCGGGCTGAGGGTCGCGGTGGGGGAGAGCGTGGCGGTCGGGCTGAGGGTCGCGGTCGGGCTGGGCGATGGGGTGCTGGTCGCGGTCGCTGTCGGCGTATTCGTCGCGGTGTTGGTGGGCGTATTGGTGGGCGTATTCGTCGCGGTGTTGGTGGGCATGTTCGTCGGCGTGTTCGTCGGCGTATTGGTGGGCGTGCTCGTCGGCAGCGGCGTGTTGGTCCTGGTCGGCACAATCGTCGGCATGCTGACCACGTTGGGCCAGTCGGCGGCCAGGTTGTCCAGGTTGGGCGAGCCCCAGCCAGTGGTCAGGTCCCAGCCCGGCCCCGCGTTGTCGCCCCTACTGGAGGCCTGCGGATCATTGTTCCCGACCGTCACGTCATGGAAGTCGCGCGCGTAGGTCGCGGCGTTGGTGGTCAGACTGTAGATGGTCGGCGCGGCGAAGCCCATCGGATTGTGGCCCTCGGCCGCCAGGTAGCGGTTGACGTCGGCGGCCATGCCCGCCCACAGCGGCGCCGCCAGGCTGGTCCCGCCAATCTGCTGACCTTGTCCCTGGACGTAGACATAGGCGCCGGTGATCAGGTCGGCGTCGGCCGCCACGTCGGGGATCGCCCGAGCCGGGGTCGTCCCGTCGCCCAGCACGCAGTAGGCCGGCGTAGTGATGCCGATCTGCCAGGGCGGGCGGGCGTAGCTCGGCGAGCAGCCCCCGCCCGTTGCGCCGTCGTAGCCCGATCTGGTGTCGGGATTGACGGTGTTGCCCCAGACGGTCTCCCCCTTGTAGCTTACGTCGGACGCGTTGACCTGCAGGTTGGTACCGCCGACGGCGACGACGTAGGGGCTGTCGGCGGGGAAGCTGGGCAGGCCGTGCCCCGCCGGACACTGCGACGGGTCACGATAGGGGCAGCCCGAGGCGTAGCCGTCGTCGCCGCTGGAGAAGTAGAAGGTCGTGCCCACGGCGTCGGCCTCCTGGAAGCTCTGGTTGGTGGTGGCCGAGAAGGGGTCGGTGGGGTCCATGTTCTCGAGACCGCCCCAACTGTTGGAGACGATGTGCAGGCTGCTGTCGGTGGTCGCGGCGTTGATGGCCATCTCCAGCCCGGTGTCGCTGGGATTGCAACTCCCGGCCGACGGCGTGCAGTCGCCGAGCCAGTACTTCATGTGCATGCCGGGAGCCACGCCGTGGGCGCTCTCCACGTCCAGCGCCGTCTCCCCCAGTTCATTGGTGTCGGCGCTGCCGCCGTTGACGGGGATGAACTCGATGCCGTCGGCACCCGCGCCGCCCACGGTCACGGCCGTGGTACCGGTGTTGGTGGCGAACTGGGTCAGGTCGCCCTGCGCCATCGGCGCGCCCCACAAGGTGAATCCGACCGTCTGGCCGTTGCCGTCGCCCACCGCGTTGACGTTGTAGGCCGTGCGGAAGTCGCTGGGGATGTAGCCACCATTCCGGGAGTCGTGCGGCCTGATCCCCGTGCGGGCCCATCCCGGCGTCTGCCCGCGCGAACGCGTGGAAGAGAAGGTGCGGAACTGGTCGTAGGTGGAGAGGCCGTTGATGGCGCGGATATTGAGGCCGCCGGGGACCACGGGGTCACGGTCATTGGCGCGGAACGCGCGGCCGGGCTGTCCGGCCCGGGTGGGCAACTGGTAGGTATTGACCGTCACCCCGAGCGCCGCCTCAACCTGGCGCGTGGCGCCCGCGACCAGCACGAGTTGGCGGTCCGGCGAGACCTGGGCCACGCTCAGGCCGGCGGCGGTGGCCCAGTCGCGCACCGCCCGCGCCTCGGCCTCGGTGGGGGCGTAGGTGTCCAGGTACTGGGCGTGGGTAAGGTAGTGGCCGTAGGAGGGGCTGCGCGGGTCGCTGGCGGCGGCGATGAAGGCGTCGAGCGCGGCGGGGTTATGCACGCCGAGGGCGATGGCCAGGGTCAGCGGGGCGGACGGGTTGGCGCGAGCGGCGAGGGTGGCCTCCCCGCGCGTCACCACGCTGGGCGTCTGACCGGTCAGCCGCCGTGCAGAGAGCGGCAGCGGCGCCGCCGTCGCCGAGCGGATGGCGGGAGGAACGATGGCGGCCACGCTCAGTACAAGGCAGAGCGCCACACAAGGGCGAGCGATGAACGGGAGGATGCGACGAACCGCTGTGTTCAGTCCTGAACCGGGGACGCGTGAGCCCATTATTGCCACCTCTCCTGATCGTTTGACGCTTGACGTACGCGCGCTGGTGGTTCGTGTCTCGCCGGATTGTCCTCATCTCCGTCTCTTCGACCGCCGTTCCGACACGACAGCGGAAGGGATGATGGACAAGGGGATCACACCCATCTGCCACATATACTACCACATAACCGCACCACATACATGGTTAAGATTCGGTTAAGATTGCCGCTCATGACCCGGATAGGGGATGGCGGCAGGTGGGTTGGAGAGCGTACCGTGGGACGCAGCGGACGTGCCTAACGGTTGGAGAGGATGGGATGATCGTCAAAGAGCTCGACGCGCCGGTTGCGTCGGGAGACGCCTTGAGGAAGGCCGGACGCGCGGCGGAGGAGCAGATGGCGTTCTACTTGCGCCGCGCTTTCAAGGACGACGCGGACACCCGCGTCCTCAATGGGTTGCGCATGGAACACGATGGGGAGGTAGCGCAGATCGACCATCTGGTGCTGCACCCTTTTGGTCTGGTCATCATTGAGAGCAAGAGCGTCACGGCCACCGTGCGGATCAACGCTCGTGGCGAGTGGACGCGTTGGTACGGCGGCAGCGCGCGGGGCATGCCCTCACCAGTGCTACAGGCGGAGCGCCAGCGCGACGTGCTACACACACTCCTGGCCTCTCGGGAAGACTTGCACTACCACGATTTATATGGGGATGTGGTCGTCGCCATCTCGGATCAGGGGGTGATCCAGCGTCCGCGCGATCTCGACTTGGCTACGGTTGCGAAGGCCGATCAGGTCCCATCTCAGATTCGCGAACGGATTGCCTTTTATCGGCTCACCCACGACGGCGTCAAAGGCACAGGTGTGCAAAGCCTGTTGTCGCTGGCGCTCTCGTGGCTGCCGTCGGCTTACCACGCGACCACGATGATGGATTCCAGCGTGCTCGATCGCGTGGCCGCATTCCTGGTCGAACATCACCAGCCCTCCAGTCCCACGATCGCTCATAGCTACACGGCAGCGGCTGACACGCCGCTGCACCAAGCAAACGCAGCAACGCAAGCAGCGCGGTCAACCCAACGCCAGACGCCCGTGGTGGAACAGCAGCCTCAACCTCGTCCGCCACGAGTGTACCGGTGTCGCCGCTGTGGAAGCGAGCGCGTGGAGATAGCTTACGGCTACAGCTACTATTTCAAGTGCAGGGACTGCAACAGCAATACCGCGATCAACGAGTGCTGTATGGCCTGCGGCGAGAAGCAGCGCGTTCGCAAAAACGGCGTCCGGTACTTTCTGGATTGCGAACGGTGCGCGACCTCAATCCTGTACTTCACCGACGCGGTCCGTGCTGGTTAGGCAGGCGCATCGGCAATCTATGTCTCCGACTATCGTGAGCCACGGTAATTGATCCCCTGACGGTCTTGTTGATCGCCTGTGTCCTCTTGTGCGGGGCGTGGTTCGTGATGCATGGACCTGGACGCGGCAATAGGCTCGGACGGGGACGAGGGCAGGCGGTGGCAAGGCAGCTTGTGGTTGTCGCCCGGATCGCGATGCGACGCGTGGGCGTGGCGCTAGGCTCTATCGGGGGCTGGTCGTGGCGGCGCTTCGTGTGCTGGCCGCGGCCGCTGCTGTACAAGGCGCTGGTGGTGGCGTGCCTGGCGGGCGCCGCCGTCGAGGCCGGCTATATCCTGGTCTTTGCCCCGCCGCCGTACGTCGTGGTCAGCGGCACCGTCGCTGCTCCGCCGACGGCGATCCCCACCCTCACGCCGACCTCACGCCCCGAGAATCCGGGAGGTGGCCCGGCGATCATCGTGGCGACAGCGACGCCGGTCCCAACAATGACGACGCTCCCGACAGCCGTGCCCATGGGGCCAGCCACGCGGATAATCACCGAGCCCGACGACGGCGCGGCGCCGCTCGTCACCTTCATCGACAGTGCGCGGTCCAGCCTGGACGGCGAGATCTACCTGCTATCCGACCCGTCGGCGCTGGCGGCGTTTGCCCGGGTCGAGGCGCGCGGCGTGCAGGTACAGCTCATCCTGGAGCAGCATCCCTATGGGGGTGACACGGGCAGTCCCTCGGCGGCCTACGCCTACCTGACCGCGCACGGCGTGGGGGTCCGCTGGGGCGGCCCGGCCTTCCGGTTCACCCACGCCAAGGCGCTGGTCGCGGACCATGCGCGCGCGTGGATCGGCGCCATGAACTGGACGCCCACCTCGTTCAGCCGTGACCGCGACTTTGCCGCCGTGACCGACGACGCAACGACCGTGGACGCGGTGGAAACAGTCGTGCTGAGCGACTGGGCGGGCGAGACGGTGGAAGGAATTGTTGTCGTTGCGAACGTGAAGCGACTGGGAAAGCTACTTCGATTGACGAATAGTTGTGGCACTAACGAAGGCTCCGAGCGCAACAACTAGTAGAGGAAGCCCACATGCAACTTCTGCCATAATCAAGCCCTTAGCTGATGGAGTTGTTGCAATGTAGCTGCTGCCAAGAGTTAGAAGTGTTGTCCAACTAAGATAAAAAAACCCTCCAGATGTATGAATTAGATGAAACTTTTGTCCAGGATCTTGAAAGCTCTGATCCACGAATGCGTTCCCCTGTAGCTTTTGGAGTGCATGATCTAGAACGGAAAATATAAGGATAACCTGGAGCACGTTTAGAAGCGCCAACAATATAGATCGTGGCACTGATATAACACCAGGCCATGGTCGCAAAGGGTCCAGAATGATAATTCTCAACTGCGTAGTAACAATGTCCAATAATCGTAAGCCGACTAAGCAAGATAAGATGACGTCAACGATTGATCCATAATATCCTATAAGAAGGTTAGATGCAACTAAGAGCGGGAAATTCGACAAGACATATATATCTCCGGCCCATGCCTGGGCTAGAGCTCTTTTCTTAAGCCACGGAAGTTTCCCCAAGAGGCCACTTACGATAGTTACAAAGTAGTCGTAGGGAGACAGCTTGCGGATGCCGTTGAGAAATATATGTGTTGTCCATACAACCAAAGATCTGCGCAAAGCATCCTTTTCGTCTGTTGGCTGATCTCCATTCAGTAGTAAAGCCGGTCCTCGGTTATCTACTGGGATAGAATCCGTTCGCGGGACCACATGCCAGTGGACGTGGTAGTGCTCATCCTCGTTGAATGAGCATAAGTAAACGTGTGCAGTCTTAAAGTCCTGCTGTGACCTTATTGCTGCGTTGTTCAACATGACGCCAAGCCACAGTAGCTCTTCTTGATAGAGGTCATTGATAGATGTTACATGCCGCTTAGCCTCAAGAATCCGCCACCCTTTGACTCGCTGCCGCTCCTGCGGCTCCATATAACGCCAATACTTGTCTTCGATGATAGTGTTCGTGCCTTGGGTGGGATTGCAAGAACAGCAGGCGGGATGCGACGCACTCGAAGTCACTGGTACTCAACGTTTCCTCTACAAAATGAAGGTCCAAACAGTCACACTATACCTTGCCGCTCGTTATCGCCCAATTGATGAGGATTGGCGGTCGGCTTGTGATGGATGCATCCCACAACCTTAACCGATTGGGTGATAGCCGTGGCCGTTGGATCAATGCTATGATCGGCTGTGTGGATAGTCGTCTCGTCGATTAGTTCGCCGTCTTGGCAATGCGTGACGCTGGAACATGGGGAGGAAGCGATGGGTGTTGGTGGACAAGGGATGAAGATGGCGGCCCTTCTCTGTCTTGTCGTTGCCGCGTCGGCGACCGCTCGTCCAACGGTCGACGCCGCGCGCGGACATGTCGTCGGTTCTGTCCTCTCGGCCTATGCGCACCGGCAGCAGATCACGGTAGTGGGCGGCGGTTCGGCGGTCTACGGCAGCACCCGTACCCCCGTCGCGGAGCATGCCATTGACTACGTCGTGATGCTCCATCTGCATGGCGCCGAGGCTGCCGCCGTGTACGACACGGCCGCCTACAACGCCGGGCGCGTCCTCCAGGGCGTCCCCTTCGCGGATGTGACCCTCTGGTATACGGGCGTCGCCGGTCCGCGACAGATAGACGTCGATTACGATCCTTACACCTTTGACCCCTGGAGCAGGGACAACGTGACCCTCTGGTTCAAGCTCCAGGCTCCGCTCGATGCGCGGCCGGCCACGGACGGCCACTATGTTCTGGCCTGGGGCAATGCGCGCCCTGTCGTGCGGCGGAACTGGGCCGCTATCTACCCCTTGCAGGACGACTTCGACGGACCCGCCCTGAACGCACGGCGGTGGATCACCTATGACGCCGGGGCGGTATCCGTGCGCTCGGGCATCGCCACCATCGCCTCCTGGTCCGAGTGGGCGGGCATCTATAGTCGGGCGACCTATGGCGACGGATACGCGGTCAGCGCTCGCATCACGATGCCTCCGTTGCCCGCACAACAGCAAATCAACGTGGGGTGGGCCATGCAGTTGACCGGCGTGCCGTACTACCTCGCCGCCGATGTCAATACGATCAGCGCGTTGGAGTGGCAAGCGCGCATGGAAGTCGGGACCGATACCTTCTCTCCCATCGCGGCGCTGGACCATGCCATGCACGTCTACACAGTCGCGCGAGACCTGTCGGGCGCCCACTACTACTGGCGCGATGGAGATCGGGGTTACGCCAGTGACCGGCAAGCATCCGCGCGTGCCCTGGACGTGGCAGCCTTCACCTACCGCGGGGCGATAGCCAGACTGGATTGGGTCAAGGTGCGTCCGTGGATACCCGATGGACCGCGGGCCATCGAGACGTAGGGCGCCCTATCGTCGGCAAAGCGTTGCGCCTCTATAATCAGGTATAGTCGCACAGTCCTCTCTGGTCATCGCGAACGTGCTGGTCGAGGATACTGACATGGTACCGCTCGTTTTGGCCTATCCTTAGTGTAGTCGCGTTGGATCGCCGGCGAGGCGTTGGCGGTGCGGATAGGCCTGAGAGGCAAGGAGAGAGGAGGACCGGCACGGGATGGCGACAACCGACATCGGAGAGACCGCGGAGACCGTGGGCATAGGGATGATCGGCGCGGCGGGCGCCTTCGGGCTCTTTATCGCCGACGCGATTCGGGGCATAGACGGGGCGCGCCTGGTCGCCATCGCGGGGGTCGACGAGGAGCGCACGGCGCGCACGGCGCGACAGCTGGGCGTGGATCGTTCCTACCTCGACTACCGGGCGTTGATCGCCGACCCCGCGGTCGAGCTCGTCGTGGTCAGCACCCCGCCGGCGCTGCACGCCCCGATGGGCATCGCGGTGGCGCAAGCGGGCAAGGCGCTCTTCCTGGAGAAACCCGTGGCGGTCTCGCTGGAGCAGAACGGCGCCCTGCTCGACGCCGTGCGCGCCTCGGGCGTGGCGGCGACGGTCGACTTCGTGCTGCGCTACAACCCCCTCTTCGACATCGTCGAGGACTGGACGCGGCGCGGCCTGCTCGGCGGACTGCGCCGGGTCGATTTCCAGAACTTCGCCGCCGACGAATGGCTGCCGCCCGACCACTGGTTCTGGGACCGCGCCCAGAGCGGCGGCATCCTCGTCGAGCACGGCGTCCACTTCTTCGACATCTATGGCCACCTCGTCGGCGCGCCGCCGGTCGAGGTGCAGGGCGTGCTGACAACGCGGCCGGGGACCGACCAGCAGGACAAGGTGCTGGCCAACGTCACCTACGCCAACGGCGCCCTGGGCAGCTACTACCATGCCTTCGACAAGCCCTCGCGCCTGGAGCGCACCACCGGTTTACTCGGCTATGACCGTGGCTACATTGAGATAGAAGGATGGATCGCCACGTCGCTCGCGCTGGACGCCATCGTCGACGACGCGCAGCGCGACGCACTCGCCGCCACGCCGGGCCTGCGCCTGGAGACGGTCGAGCGCTACGAGGGCGCGGAGCGGGCCACGCGCGGCAACGGGCAGGACTATGCCGTGACCTCGCGCGTGCGCGGTACGTTGACGTTACCACGGGGCAAGCAGGAGGTCTACCACGACTCCGTCGCCGCGGCGCTGCGCGACCTCATCGCGCTGCTGCGCGACCCCGCGCACCGCCCCCGCGTCACCCTGGCCGACGGCGCCCGCGCCGTTGCCATTGCCTGCGCCGCCATGGACCCAGGGATAGTGATTAGTGACGAGTGATTAGTGACGAGTGAGGACGGACGGGCGTGACAAGTGAGGGAGGGGCCTACGACTGCGGTCGCATGGCAAACGACGCGACTGTGGTCGGGTGTGGAACGGCAAGCCGGTACAGTTTGGCTGACATAACCTGGCGTCTGTGTAGGCCTCCGCAGACACTTCAGTGTCCGGTCCCTGCCATGCGACTTTAGTCGCAGGCCGTACCCGACCACCAGGCTTTATTGCGCCAACATGGACTAACCACTCGTCCCACCTCACTCGTCACCAACCACTAACCACTAACCACTCGTCACTAGCCACTCGTCACTCGTCACTCGTCACTCAGCCGTAGATCCGGCGCGTACTCGTGTTCGGGCGGGCCTTCGTCGGGGTCGAAGGGGCGGAGATAGGCGATGTAGTCGGGCAGGGCGTCGTTGATGTCGTCGTCCTCCTCCTCGGTCCAGCGCAGGCGGGTCACGGTGACGTGGTACGCGCCCGACTCGGCCCAGAAGGTGGCTGCGCCGGGCGTGTCCGGGAACGACAACTCCTCGCCGCTGACCACGGCCACCTCTCCGTCCGCGGGCACCTCCAGCCAGAAATCGGCCGTCTGCGCGGCGACGCGGCGCTCGCGTTCGCTCAGCCCCTCGAACGTGACGCGGACGGCGAATCCGCCGCCCTCGCCCGCGTCGATGGGCACGATATGGCCGGCGTTGGTCTCCGCCACCAACTGGTCCTCGTCCGTCCACCACGAATGGTCGCCCTGGCGTCGCGCCAACTCTCCCACCGCCACCAGCGCCAACAGCCCGCTGTCGCTGGCCAGGTGAACGGTCAGCTCCCGGGCCTCTCCCATGTCTTCCATGCCTCATCCTCCGCGGCGACAGCAAGCGATGGCCGCGTCGCGCTGTCCATGTCATTGTCGCTCGTCTATCCGTCTTCACTATAGCGGCCACGGCCCTCGCCGCGCTGGCGCCCATCATCTCGACATCTTGCTCCCCGGTCTCCGGGCACGTTCAGGACGCGTGTCCCTGTAGAATAGAAGAACAGTATGACGCGTGGGCTACGAGCGGGAGGAAAGCCATGACCACAGTTGGGCGGCGCCTATGGGTGGGATAGATCTGAATCTGCTGCGCGCTGGCGTGGCCTACGCCGATCAGTGGGTGGAGTATCAGCAGGACCGGCGCGAACTACCCGGCGTCGCGCTGGCCATCTGGCATGACGACGGGCTGCTCCTCTCCAGGGGCTACGGCTATGCGGACCTCGAGCAGCAGACCCCCATGACCCCGCGGCGCATCTTCCGTGTCGCCTCCCATTCCAAGACGTTCACCGCCACGGCGGTCATGCAGTTGATGGAAGGGGGCAAGCTGCGCCTGGACGACCGCCTCGCACAGTATATCCCCTGGCTGGAGCAGCAGGACGGCCTGGCGCGGGTGACCATCCGCCAGGCGCTGAGCCACTCCGCGGGCCTGGTGCGCGACGGCAACGACGCGGACTACTGGCAGCTGGACGCGGCGTTCCCCGACGGCGACGAGTTGCGCCGGCTGGCGGAGGACGGGGGCGCGGTGCTCGCGGCCAACGAGGCCTTCAAGTATTCCAACATCGGCTACGGGCTGCTCGGCCTGGTGATCGAGGCCGCCAGCGGCATGCCGTACCACCAGTACGTCACGCGCCACATCGTCGACCGCCTGGGCCTGCTCGATACGGGGCCGGAGACCGACGCCCACGCGCGGGAGCGGCTGGTCACCGGCTACACCGCGCGACGGCTCGGCCTGCCGCGCCGCCCTATCCGGGATGTCGCCACGGGTGCCCTGGCGCCGGCAACGGGGTTCTATTCCACGGCGGAGGACCTGTGCCGCTACGCGGCCGCCCATTTCTTCGGGGACGACACGCTGCTCGGCGACGCGGCCAAGCGGGAGATGCAGCAGCCGTCCTGGCGGATCGACGGGTCCGACGAGCGCTACGGCCTGGGAGTCAGCATCCTCGAGCTGGGCGAGCGGCGGATGGTCGGCCACGGGGGCGCTTTCCCGGGGCATGCCACCAGGACGATGTTCGACCCGCGCGACCGTCTCGCCGTCACGGTGCTGACCAACGAGATAGGCGGTCCCGCCGCAGTTTTCGCGCGCACGGTCGTCAGGATCATCGACTTCGCCCTGGGGCAACCCCAGGTCCAGGCCCAGGTCCAGGCCCAGACCCAGACCCAGACCGTCCAGGGGGAGGCGTCCGGCCCCTACGACCGCTTCACCGGGCGCTTCGTCAACCTGTGGGGCGTCACCGACGTGGCGGCGTTCGGCGACGCGCTGGTCGCGCTCAATCCCGACGCCGAGGATCCGCTGTCGCCCCTGACGCGGCTGGCCGTGGAGGACGACGACACGCTGCGCATCACCGCGGCGAGCGGCTACGGCGCGCCGGGCGAGACGATGCGCTACCTGCGCGATGACCAGGGGCGCGCGACGCGGATCATCGCGGGAGGCGTGAGCCTCTATCCGCTCGATATCTTTCGTCAGCGGCAGGCGCAAGGATAGTCGTCGTCGCATGTTGTGGTGGTGGGCGCGGGCTCAGGTTCTGGGGCGCATGCGGACGTGAGTCATCAACGCGATGGGCGTAGCGGTGTCGTAGTGCCGGAACAGGATATAGTTCGTACACTGCACGTAGGAGGGCCGTATGGTGCAACAAATTGCAATCAGTGAGGTGGACGAGTCCGGGGCAACGATTCCGCCCCTCATTCTCAGCGCGCTTGGCGCTTCTCCCGGCGATAAGGTCGCGTTTGTCGAGCATGACGATGGCTCCATCTCTCTCGCCAAAGCGTCGGCTATGCCGACGAAGAAACAGCCTATCAGCGATTTCATCGGCGTTTTTGCGACAGGCGAACAGAGGACTCTTGAGGAAGAGTTAGCCCTTCTGCGCGATATGCGCTACGGAGATGAGTTAGACGAGGACATCTTTCCCTCATTGCCGCTGATTGTCCCGAACGTCTAATTCTCGGTTCAACAACCGCGCCGTTACGCGTAGAGCACGTTGGCGAGCTTGCAGCGGTATCGTAGGGCAAGCGCGCCGTCGGACCCTATGGGAACTTGTCGCGAATGCTTCCCGTGCAACCAACAATGCCAAGAGGCTTCCGCGCAGCAACCAGGTACGGCTGGTCCCGGCGCTTATGCAGAATGAAGCTCGCGCCGGCTCATGCGGTACTCGTGCCAGACGCGGTAGCCCAGTTCTCCATAGAGTCCGATCATCCAGGTCCAACCGATGAAGCAGTGGTGCGCGCCGCGTTCGCGCACAATCTCCGACGCGCGGGCGGCCAGGGCATGGCCAACGCCTCGCCGACGAGCCGACGCCGCCACTCCCACCACGCTGATGGCGCCCACATCCTCCCCAAGCAACGTCTTCCAGCGCACGTCGACGCGCCGTGGATGCGAGAGCGGGCTATACATGATCGTGGTACCGATGATGTGCCCGTCGTCGCGGGCCAGTAGCAGATCAGCATAGTCGCCGAGGTCGACGACCGACCGATAGGCGGCCTCCCAGGAGGGGAACTCCCGCGCCACGAAGGTCAAGACCTCCGCCGCGTGCTGATGCGCCCCGATCTCAAGGACGATCCTTTGCCCATCCACGCGCCGATAGACATCCAGGGGAGACACATAGCCGCGCAGGTCCTGCACCAGGTCATAGCTTGTCTCGGCGTAGGACCACCCGCACGAGCAGAAGAACGAGAGAGCGGGCGACAGCGTGCTGGGGACGCCGGGCCAGAGGTAGGCGTCGCCGCCCCCAAGCTGTACCCGGCCGACGTCGCGCTCCTGTAGATGTGCCAGCGCGGCGGCGTGCAAGGCCCGGCCAATCCCCTGTCGGCGTCGAGCCGGCGCGACGAGCAAGATGCCGATGTGGCCGGTACGGCGAGGGGCACCGTCCGGATCGACCTGCGTGGCGACAAACCCGATGGGGATGCCGCGTTCCTCGGCGACGACGTGGTCGCCGTCCTGATAGGCGGCGGCTCCGACGGTGACACGCCGAAACATTTCGCGCGTGAGGGGCCACGTCGACGCGAACGTCGCCCGCCACACGTCGAACACGGCCGGCTCATCGGTGGCTGGCTGGTAGGGGCGGATCGCTACCATTTGCCCACTCTCCACTGCTCACTACGCGTAGAGCGCGCTGGCGAGCTTGCGGCGGTATTCCGTGGTGAACCTGTCGTCGGGGCCTAGCAGGTCGAAGATGGCCAGCATGGCGCCGCGCGCCGCGCCGTCCTGAAAAGTCTTGTCGCGCTCCACCACGGTCAGCAGATGCCCCAGGGCCATGGCGTAGTCGCCCCGCGCGGCCAGGGCCTGACCGGCGGCAAGGTTGGCCGCGGGGTCACGCGGGTCGGCCTCCAGCGCGCGCCGGGTCTCGTCGAGGGCGGGCGAGGCCGCCCCCTCACCCTCCAGGCGCAGGCGGGCCAGCGCGGGCGCGGCCTCCCGCGCCTCGGGCAGGCGCGGCGGGATCAGGGACAACACCTCCATAGCCTCCTCGGCGCGCCCCGCCTCGGCCAGCAACTGTCCCAGCCCCAGCAGAGCGCGCGGGTGGTCGGACCGCAGGGCCAGCGCCGCGCGGTAGGCCGCCTCGGCCCGCGTCGCGTCGCCCGCGGCGGCCAGGCGTCGCCCCTCCGCGGCCTGCTGGTCCGCGGGCGACGGCAGCAGCGCGTCCAGGAAGCGGCGGATGGCCGGTTCCGGCTGGGTGCCGACAAACTCGGAGACCATGCGACCGTCGCGGAAGCCCTTGACGGCCGGGATGCCGCGCACGCCGTAGCGCGTGGCCAGCGCCGGGTTCTGGTCCACGTCGATCTTGACCAGCGTCCACGCGCCGCTCGCGGCGGTGGCCAGCCGCTCCAGCAGCGGGCTGAGTTGGCGACAGGGGCTGCACCAGGGCGCCCAGAAATCGACCACGACGGGTCCCTCGCGCGACGCGTCGATCACCTCGGCCTCGAACGTGTCGGTCGAGGCGTCCTTGACGGCGGTATTGGTCATGATAGGTCCTTCACATCCCAATTGCTCTTTTTGCTCTTTCTATGGGTTCTCAATGATGTCCGGGTCGGCGTCGGGATCTCCCGTCTCCGGGACGTAATCGGCGGGCGGGGTCTCGAGCTCGAACAGGATGGGGTCGAGCAGCGGCAGCATCTCCTGCGCCACGCGCGTCGAGCGCAGCCTCTGGCGCGCCTCGCGGTAGCGCGCTGTCTCCTGGGCGATCCAGGCGGGCGGGCACCCCTCCGCGGCCAGCTCGGCCTCCTCGGCCTCGGCGCTGCCGCCCAACACCTCGTCGAGGCGCCGCGTCAACTCGGCCAGCCTGGCCAGCAGGAAGCCGCGCGCGGGACCGCCCACGTCGTTGACGTCGCCGGCGGCGATACGGGCCTTGGCCGCGGGGTCGCGCTCCCCCACCGTGGGGATGCCGGCGGCGGGGGCGGTCAGCGCCTCGAGGCCGAAATACCCGTAGGGCCACAGCCCGGCCACGTAGTCGCGCAGGTCGGCCAGCAGCGGGGTCAGCGGCGCGCCGTTGTCGGTCAAGAAAGCGCCGCCCGGCAGGCCGGACAGGCCGCCGCGCGCGGGCGCGGCCGTGATGTCGGGCGGCACGGCCTCCTCGTCGGTGTCGGCGCCGTATCCGTACGAATCCAGCAGCGTGGGGTCGAGGGGACGGGTTCCGCGCGGCGCGGAGCCGGGGCGCAGCAGGGCCAGCGCCTCCGCGGCGGCCAGGCCGATTACCCGTGGCTCCGCCTCGACGTCGCCGGCCTCGATAGCGCGGGCCAGGTACCAGGCCAGGGCGTCGGCCGCGCGCACGCCGCGCATGCTCTCGGCCGGCAGTTGCGCGGCGAAGAGGGCCTCGGGCTGCGGCAGCTCGGGCGCCTGCCCCAGGCCCAGCATCGCCAGCGCGCCGCCGCGGTCCGGCTCGGGGATGCGCAGCACGGTGACGGCGAGGCGGTCAGGAGTCAGGGCGACGCTGCCGGAGCGCGTGGGGGCGATGGGCAGCCCCATCTGCGTCGAGATCACCGTCCCGTCGAGTGTCGTGACCGTGCGCGAGGTCAGCGGCGCCATCACGAACATGTCCGGCGTCAGCGTCTCGCCGTCCGGGCCGCCGAACTGCGCGGCAACACCCTGCGCCTGGCGTCGCCCGTAGTCGGACGCCCAGGCGCGGTAGGCGCTGCTGACGGCGCCGCGCGTGGCGGCGAGCCCTGCCGCCTGGGCCGGGACGACGGCAGCGGACACGTCTGGCCGCGCGATGGCGGGCGCGGCCTGCCCCGCGGTCGCCGCCTTGCGCTCGGCCCGGTTGCGCCGCGCCTCTTTCTTGCGGTTGTGCCCACCGCCCCCGTGTCCGCCGTGTCCTCCGTGTCCTCCGCGTCCCTTGGCCATACTCTCCCCATCCCAAGCCGTTAGCCGTTAGCCGTTAGCCGTTAGCCGTTAGCACGATACAAGACGTGCGGCTCTCAACGATCAATAGCCGGGCTGGCTTGCCGCACGGCGCGCCGGTCTATCGCATCCATCATACGTAGGATAGCGCACCCGGCGGCACGGCTCACACCCCACAGGGTTTATGAACTGTACGACACCTTACTGGGAGCGCGGGCGGCCCGCCCGCCTCGTGGGATGTCCGGGCGGGAGCGTGGCCGTCGACGACGACAGTTGGCGCACCGACCCGAGCGATCTAGACGGAAGCGGGCGGGCCGCCCGCGCTCCCAGTTAGCCCACGGCAGCGACGACGACGCACAGATCCTGTACCACCCCATCCAGCGGTTGCGTCCTGTACACTGTCGGACGTATCCCGTATCCCGCTACCAAGGAGGATGGCATGAGAACCCCCATCGCGATCGTGCCGTATGACCGGCGCTGGCCGGCGGAGTTTCGCCGCGTCGGCGCGCCCCTGGGCGCGGCCCTGGGCGATCTGGCGTCGCGCATCGACCACATCGGCTCGACGGCCGTCCCGGGGTTGGCGGCGAAGGATGTCGTCGACGTGCAGGTCACGGCGACGGCGCTGGACGCGGCGGCGTTCGCGGCGGCGCTGGCGCCTCTTGGGTACACGCCCTGGGAGGGCATCGCCGTCGACCACATGCCGGCGGGGCGGGATGATCCGCCGGAGAAGCGGCGCAAGCTGTACATCCACGCTCCGGCCGGGCAGCGGCGCACCCATCTACACGTCCGGCAGGCGGGCCGCGCCAACCAGCGATACGCCCTGTTGTTCCGCGACTACCTGCGCGCGGACCCCCACGCGGCGGGGGCCTACAGGAGGGTCAAGGAGGCGCTCGCCCGGCTCCATCCGGACGATGAGGAGGCCTACTACGATGTGAAGGACCCGGTCTGCGACATCATCATAGCGGCGGCGGAGCGATGGGCCGTCGAGACAGGCTATGCGCCTGGCCCTTCCGATCTGTAGACAGGCGCGCGGATGCGCGGGCTGGGGATGCAGGGGTAAGGCTGGGGGTGCGCGGGCCAGGCGCGGGCTGGATACACTGAAGGCGTGGCCTGGAGGGTCTGCGAGCGACGTAGCGCCAGCGCACAGGGAGCGAGGAGAGACAGATGGCGGGATACCAACCGGCGGGCGAGCGGCCCGGAACCTGGAGCGGCGCGCTGACGACGGGGATGGTCGCCGCAGTGCGCCGCATTGGCTCGCCGCGCCCCTCGCCCGACGGCGCGTGGGTGGCGTACGCGTCGACGCACGACGGGCGCACCGACCTCCATCTCGTCCCGTCGGCGGGCGGTCTGCCGCGCCAGCTCACCACCGACCGCCCGGTCTCCGGCGGCCACTACGCCTGGACGCCGGACGGCCGCACGGTCATCTATAGCTCCGGCGGGCGGCTGTGGCGCATCGCCGCCACGGGCGGGCCCGCGCGGCCACTGACGGACGGCGCAGGCCGCCACCTGAGCCCCGCCGTCTCGTCCGACGGCCAACTCGTGGCCATGACCGTCGACCGCGGCGAGGCGGTGGACATCGGCCTCGTCGCCCTGTCCGACACCTCGGACACCGTCTGGCCGGGCCGCGTCAGCGGCGGCCCCGACTTCGCCGCCGATCCGCAGTGGTCGCCCGACACCGGCATGCTGGCCTGGATGGCCTACAACAACCGGCTGATGCCCTGGGACGAGAGCGGCATCGTGGCCACTGTCGACGGCGAGGCGCGCCTCATCGCCGGGCGGCCGGACCGCAGCCACAGCCAGCCGCGCTTCTCGCCGGACGGCCGCCGTCTGGCCTTCCTGAGCGATCGCGACGGCTGGCTCAACGTCTGGATCGCCGACCTGAGCCGGCTCGGCGACGGCGACCGCGCGACGTTCGTCCCCGTGAGGGCCATCGCGCCCGAGCCGCGCGAGCACGGCGGGCCGCCCTGGCCGTACGACGTGCGCGACCTGGCCTGGTCGCCCGACGGGAGGCGCATCGCCCACGCGCGCAACGTCGATGGGCGGGTCGGCTTGGCCCTGCTCGACGTGGACGCGGAGCGGCGCGCCCCACTGACCGACCCCGCGCTGCCCGGCATCCACGGGCAACTCTCCTGGTGCGGGCCCGACGCCATCGTCTGCGCCTACAACGCGCCGGACACGCCGCCCCAAATCGTGCGCCTCGCCGTGCCGGGCGGTGAGCGCACGGTGCTGGCCGAGGGCGCGCCCCTGGGCATCGCCGCCGCGCGGCCCGTCGCGCCCGAGCACCTGACCTACGCGGCGTCCGACGGCTTCGCCGCCCACGCCCTGCTCTACACCCCGCGCCGTCCCGCCGGCCCCGACGGCTACCCGTTGCTGGTCGACTTCCACGGCGGACCCACCGCGCAGCGCCAGGAGGGCTGGGACGGCGCGACCCAATACTTCGTCGCGCGTGGCTGGGCCGTGGTCCAGGTCAACTACCGCGGCAGCACCGGCTACGGCAAGGCCTATAAGGACGCCCAGCGCGGCTTGTGGGGGGAGGGCGAGTTGCGCGACGGGCTCGGCGCCGTGGAGTACGTGGCGGCGCGCCACCCGGTCGACCGCGGGCGCGTGGTGGCCTGGGGCGGGAGCAGCGGCGGCTACGCCGTGCTCTACGCGCTGACCAAAGCGCCCGACCGCTTCGCCGCCGGCGTCTGCCTCTACGGCATCTCCGACCTGCCGTCGCTGGCCGAAGACACGCACCGCTTCGAGCGCTACTACAACGACGCGCTGCTGGGTCCCCTGCCCGAGGCCTGGGCGCTGCAGCGCGAGCGCTCGCCGCTCTATCATGCCGAGCAGATGCGCGCGCCGCTGCTGATCATGCACGGCGGCAAGGACACCGACGTGCCCATCGACCAGAGCGAGCGCTTCGTGGAGCGGCTGAAGCGGGCCGGCAAGGAGTATGAGTACCACGTCTACCCCGAGGAGGGGCACGGCTGGCAGCGCGCCGCCACCGTCCTCGACTACATCGAGCGCATGGACCGCTTCCTGCTGCGCCACGTCCTGCTGCGCACGCGGTAGTGCCTTCCCTCCCTATAGAGGGACTGGCACGGGATGTGGCAGTGCTCCTCCGCCCCATCCACTCGCGTGCTCGTGTCATCGATGTGCTGGGCGGATTTGCGCTCAGCGTCCGGGGGCAGCGGCGCCGGGTCCACCTCCCGCTCCTCGGTGCGGTCAATAAAGTCGCATGGCACACGACAGACACTAAAGTGTCTCACCGCGCGGCGCCGTCACGACGTTCGTCGCAGATCAACGTCACGTTGTAGTACTAAGTGGGTGTTGGAATGGTTCAGGCGAGATGGGGCTAGCAATTCTCGTGATAGGGCAACAAGGGCAAGCGGGCGATTCCGGGCCGGGGCGACGCATAGGACGCATAATAAAAGGGGGGGAGGTCATGTGGACCGTCAGGGTGACGGGTAGCCCATCAGGTATGGTAAGGAACACCGCTAGCCCGTTTGGTCGGGCGTTTCTAGCCCGAAAGTACTCTTGATCGCGCGCGCGATACTACCTGATACTGCTCTCGTACGGCCCCATTAGTAGCAAGGCAGGGTAGGATACACGACTATGATGACCACGGGAGATTCCTCTTTCTATCGCGCGCGGTTGGGCACCGGCGCGGCTGCTCGCGGCGAACGCATCATCTGCCAGTTGCTCGGTTGGACCGGCGCCAACGATAGCCTGGCCCGCGTGCGCATCGTCCATAGCACTGTGCCTTCGGTGCGGACCGGCCAGATCGGTCTGGTCCCGCGTCAGCGCCTCATACCAGTACGCCCGCGCGGTAACAACGGCTAACAAGCCACGGACATAGACCGGCCCACGCATCACCGGCAGCGCCGTAGCCGCCTCCATATCGGCGCCATGCCTTAAACCGCCCGCACAGCCCGCTGGCCTTGTTTATCGACCTGTCGCCTCCAACACAGCCCAACTTTCCTCCCCGCCTCCCCTTTTCATAGCCTAACTCTCCTCCCCGCCGCCACCCTCATCGATCTCCAGCGCCTGCTCCACCCTCCAAATCTTCCCCCCAGGCGCGGCCTGGAATAGCCGCTGCCGCGCGTCCAGATTCGCGGTATCTCCTGCTTTATCACGAGTCTCGTTCATGGGTCGCGCGCCTCGCGCGCCTCGCGCGCCATACGGCGCCGCGAACGATGGACGCCAGCCGGTTTATCCCGACCATCATGTGAGCTCACGATGGACCGTAACGCGATGCGGCCCAACGGCCCCTCCCCCTCAACGGTAGGATAGGAGGTGGTCAGGAGCAGGCCCCTCCAGTCGGGCCAACCGGATTACGATGAGACCACGCGGAAGGTCGTCGTCCCGATCACGACGCGCCCGCGCAAACGAACGGTGACGCGGAGACTGACGCTGATGTCATGGCGGGACGCGAGAGTACGCGGCACATGCACGCGGATAGCCGCGACCCCGACCGCATTTGTCGTCCCCTTGACCTGCTGCGCATGGCCATTGGGGTAGCGCAACTCCACGGCGACGAGGCGGCCGGCGCCTCCCACTCCACGCACCACCAACAGCACCTGCCCCCCCGGTCGCACGCGTCGCGGTGTGACGCTCACGACGAGGTGAACCTTGCCCCCCGCAAGCGGCGGGATCGTCGAGCCCGTGGGCAATGGCGTGGGGCGCACAGAGGGGAGGGCGCCAGTTAGCGCGGGCGTGGCGCTGGCGATAGGACTCGCCGTGGCCGTGCCCGGCGTGGTGGCCGTGGCCGCCGTGGTGGCCGTGGCCGCCGTGGCCCGCGGTGTCGGCGTGGCCACGGACGGGCTGGGACAGGGGCCCGGATTGGGGGGCGCCAGGGCCGGCGTGGCGACCAGCGCGCGGAGCAGAAGATAAGCGTCGGGCACGCCCAGCCCGGTCACATCGTCCCAGCCGGGCCCCGGAACCCCGACGCCGTTACTGGGGCCGTCCGTCACATCGGTGAAAGCCGGGGTCGGGCCAAGGGCGTAGAGCACGCTATGGATGTCGCCCAACCCGGCCAGGACCGCGCAGGAGGAGGGCGCCGGCGCCCCATCGGCGGTGGCCGCGACGTAGCGCGCCTGGTTGGTCAGGGCCAGCAGCGCCGCCCAGATGGGGGCCCCCGCGCTGGTGCCTTTGACGGGATACCAACTATTGTTGACCCACACCGCATAGGGCGTGCCCGCATTGAGCGCCACATCGGGGACCAGGCGCGCGGAGGCGTCGCTGACGGCTGGGAGACCCGGGCCGGTTTGCCAGGGTGGCCGCGGGAAGACGATACTCGAGCCGCCACCGCTCTCCGCCCACCCCTTCTCGACGTTCCCACCGCTGCCCGGCGTGAGGGTCGTCCCTCCCACGGCGATGACGTAGGGATCGGAGGCCGGGTAGTCCACGGCCTGCTGCGACGTATCGGTGCTGCCGTCGCCGTTGAGGCAATCATGGGAGCCGTTGTCGCCACTGGCGGCCACCACGGTCATGCCCTCGGCGACGGCCTGGGCGAAGAGGTTGTGCAGCAGGGTCAGGTCGGGCGGTTGATCGTTCTGCTGCGCCTGCTCGCACTGGCCCCAGCTCGTGCTGAGAACCTGGGCACGGTCGTCGTTGACCGCGCGCGCGTAGGCGTCGTCGGCGCCGACGCTGCTGGTCCCCGATGGCGAGGCCGGCCCGCTGTAGACGATGACGCGCGCGCCGGGGGCGATGGCCTGCACCATCTCGATGTCGTAGGCCGCCTCCGCCGCGCCCGACCCAGAGAAGGTATCCACGGCCCCGCCGTCGACGGGCACGCTGATCGGCGGCGTCGCCGTGATGCCGAACGCCGCGTCGTACGCGGCGATGTCGGACGGGTTGTAGGGGCTCAACTCGTAGAGCGCGATCGTCTGGCCGGCGCCGGTGATCGGCGCGGTGACGCTGAGGCCGGTGGTGCTGGTGAAGGTCTGCGAGTAGATCGGCGTGAGATCCAGGGCCGCCTGGACCTGCGCCGGCGTCAGCAAGCCGGACGGTGGCGCGGGCACGCGCGAACGCGGGCGCGGCGGGGCGGCCGCCCCGCGCCGTACCTCGTCGGCGATCGACAGGTGCGGCCGCGGGCCATGGGCGAGGGATACAGCGTCGCGCAGGCCCACCACCGCGGTCACGAGCGGGGCCAGGTCGGCGGGCAGGCGCGGCGCCGTCAGGTTGGCATAGGAGAGAGCGCCGTTGGCGCCCCGGTACCGCGCCAGGGACACGCCGAAAGCGGCGCTCACCTGAGCGGCCGTCCCGGCAACGTCGAGCAGCAGGCGATCGGGATAGGTCCGGGTGATGCGCAGGCCGTACCGCTGCAGATACGCCGCCAGCGCGTCCTGCGCCGCGGCCGCCGGCGCGAACAACGTGGCGAAACCATCCGGGGTCAGATTATGGCGGTAGAGGGGTGAGCCCGGCCGGGCGCGGGCACGGGCACGGAGGAACGCATCGAGGAGGTCGCCACGGCGCACGGCCAGCCCGACCACGAGATGCATAGGCTGGTCGGCTGGGACCGGACCCAGCACGCGGACATGACCGGGCAGCGCACGCCCCGCGCCCATCCCCGCGACGGTCACCATCGGCAGGGCGACGACCGGGCGCCGCGTCGTAGCAATGGGCGACAGCACCGACGCCAGTAGCAGCAAGAAGACGACGGCGACGTAGCCATAGCGATGAGGAGAGCCATGCCGACCGGTCAATTGGATGTGCAAACGGTGCTCCCTACGGGGGACGCCCCTCTAGTTCCAGTGGCATCGTAGCACCAGGCCGCTGTCCCGGCAAGTGGGCAGTGGGCAGTGGGCAGTGGGCAGTGGGCAGTGGGCAGTGGGCAGTGGGCAGTGGGCAGTGGGCAGTGGGCAGTGGGCAGTGGGCAGTGGGCAGTGGGCAGTGGGCCGTGGGCCG
>JAABUZ0100000886.1_pt1 | contig 64072 bp, 63 predicted proteins | sample 5562091 | NCBI WGS metagenome assembly JAABUZ01 (sample SAMN12813069, study PRJNA571459) | rock metagenome | isolation source: Antarctica rocks | place: Antarctica: Victoria Land, Linnaeus Terrace sud | collected 2015-12-21 | reverse complement strand
CCGTTGCGAGCTTTGGGCAGGCACTCTTGCAGTTTCTGCCACTGGTCGTCGGTCAGGTCGGTGGAATAGGATTGGCGTTCCATTACTACAGTCTACTTGAACGACCATGACTTTTTCAACATACTCTAAACCGTTTCGTCTCTAAACCGCCGCCGTCGCGCCGGCCCGCAGGAGGAGGCGACGGGGGTTGTCACCCAGCGCCGCCTCGGCCTCAGCCGGCGTCAGGCCCGCGCCGAGGGCGACGGTGCGCGCGAATTCTTCCGTGTGCAGATCATTGGGCGCGTGGGTGTCCGAGTTGACCAGAAAGCGCGCCCCCGCCGCCCGGCCCCGCAAGACCGTGTTGCCGTTGCCCAGGCAATGGCCCCGGCGCGAGGTGATCTCTAAATAGACGTCGTTCCGGGCGGCCAGCGCGGCTTCCTCCTCGGTCAGCAGGCCCGGATGCCCCAGCACGTCCACGTCCGGGCACTCGACGCTGGCCCGGTTCGTGCCGGGCGGTACGGGTTCCACCAGGGTCTCGCCGTGGATGACCACGATTCGTGCGCCCACGGCCTTGGCCCGCGCCGCGAGCGAAGCGATGGCGCGCGGCGGGCAGTGCGTCAGCTCCACGCCGGGCAGCACCAAAAATCCCCAGTGCTCCCAGGCCAGGGCGCAGTCGCGGCGGACTTTATCGACCAGTTCCTCGATGTTCGAGGCCGAGGCGTGGTCGGTGATCGCCATCGCCGTGTAGCCCTTGACGTGGGCGCGGCGGATCAGCTCCATCGGCAGCAGCTCCCCGTCGGAGAAGAACGTGTGGGCGTGGAAGTCGTACAGCGGCATGGGTTCTCTCGATTATCCTCGGAGGCGGCCTTGTGTCACAGGTCTGTCACAGTGTCACATCCTGTGTCACAAGTGGGCGTGACAGAGCATCATTCTCACGCCATACCCTGAAGGTCACGGCTTCCTTTCCGAATGCTGCCATCATGCGGAGCCATCGGCAGATCGGTCACTGGCCTGTCCTCTCGATGACGTGGGCTACGACCCACTCGGTGAACTCCTCGCGCTCCATTCGATTGTCCGCGAGGGCGAAGATGACACGCTCCTGCTCGTCGTCGTCCGCCGCCAGTTCGTAACCGTTCGTGACCAGAAACGTCTCCATCGCCGCGTGGCCTACGCGCTTGTTGCCGTCCACGAAAGCGTGGTTCTTGATGAGCGAGAAGCTCAATGTGGCGGCCTTGTCCGCCAGCGTCGGGTACAGGTCTTCGCCCCCGAACGTCATCTGCGGCTGAGCGACGGCGGACTCGACTGCTTCCGGGTAGCGCACACCCGCGTCACCGCCTTTTTCTGCTAACGCCTGATGATGAAGCCAATACACTTCTTCCAGGCTCAGGTATTCGATGTCCATCACGCGAGCCGCCGGTAGAGTTCTGCGTTCTTGTCGAATACGTACTTCATAGCCGCCTCAAATTTGAGGCGGCGCGCGCCCTCAGCGCCTTGATTTTCAGCCTCCGGTTCGGGAGACTGCCAAGGGGCGAACAGCCGCTGCGCGGCCAGTTCCTGCAAAGGCAGACTCAGGCGCTCGGCTTCCTCAGCCAGTTGCCGGGCCTGTTCATCGGTTAGCTCCAGAGTCAGCGTCGTCATAGCCGTACCTTTTCTTCCTCGTCCTGCACTAGGTGGCACTTCTTGTACTTCAGCCTGCTGCCGCACCAGCAGGAGTCGTTGCGGCCCGGCTTGGGGCCGAGGACGATGGGGAGCGGGGCGGCTGCCGCCCCTCCGCGCCAAGTCTGCTCTTCAAGGCGGGCCTGATGGTCGGCGCGGTATTGCTCCAGGAACGGGCGCGGGGCGGTGCCCCGGTGCCAGCGCAGGTCGTACAGCGCCCGCGCGGCCTCCTCCGACCCGACCGCGGCCAGCTCCAGCGCCTGGGGGCCGAGGCGCAGCAGGGCGTCTTCCAAACCCTCCCTCAGCGACTCGTCCACCTGCCGGTAGGCTCCTAAAATCGGCGCGAGGGTCGCCGGGGTGCCGATCTCGCTCAGGAGGTGGACCGCGTAGTAGACCACGGCGTCCGCCTCACCGTCCGTGTGCGCGGCGGCCAGGCGCTCCGGCGTCAGCAGGGCGGCCAGCGCGGGGACGGCGTCCCCCCCGAGAGCGAGAATGTCTTGCAGGGTCGCCGGCTCCGGCCAGTCCCAATGCGGGAGCAGGGCGGCCACCCGCTGTCGGGCCATGTCGACGGGTACTGGCATATCGGTCGGGCTAGTCGAACAGGCTGGAGACGCTCATGTCCTGGTTGATACGGCGGATCGCCTCGCCGAACATGGGCGCGACCGAGAGCTGGGTGATCTTGGGCCGCCGCCGCTCCGGCGGCAGGGGGATGCTGTCGGTGACGATGACCTCGGCGATGGCCGGGTGGTCGTTCAGGCGATCCACGGCGCTGCCGGTGAGGACGCCGTGGGTGGCGCAGATGTGAATCTCGGGGTTGCAGCCGTGGTCCACCAGGGTCTTGACGCACTCGATGATCGACCCGCCGGTCGTGATCATGTCTTCCAGGATGATCGGCGTCTTGCCCCGGACGTCGCCGGCCAGGTCCGAGATCTCGGTGTGCCCGTGCGCCTCGTGGAACTTGTAGCCGACGGCCAGCGGCGCGTTGAGCTGGCGGACCAGCTTGCGCGCCTGCTTGACCCGGCCCTCATCGGGCGAGACGATGACGGCGTTCTCGATGGCCTTCTTCTGGAAGTAGTCGGCGAACATCCCCCGCGCGGTCAGGTGGTCCAGGGGGATGTTGAAGAAACCCTGGATGGCATCGGCGTGCAGGTCCATCGTGATGACCCGGTCCGCGCCCGAGGCGGTCAGGACGTCGGCGATGAGCTTGGCGGTGATCGCCTCGCGGGGCCGGTCCTTCTTTTCCTGCCGCGCGTAGCCGAAGTAGGGCATGACGGCGGTGATTCGGTCGGCACTCGCCCGCCGCATGGCGTCGATCAGAATCATCAGCTCGACGAGATTCGTGTCCACGGGCGGGCAGGTCGGCTGAATGATATAGGCGTCCGCCCCGCGCACGCTCTCGTTGTACTGCACGTAGGTCTCGCCGTCGGAGAACCGGCTGATCCGCACGTTGCCCAGCGGCAGCCCCAGCCACCCGGCGATGGCCTGGCACAGCTCCGGGTTGCCGGTCCCCGCGAACAGCTTGATCTCCGGCTTTTCTGCTTTTTCGGTCACGTTTCCCCCTCGTTCCCGCCCGCCGCACGTGCCCCAAAATTGGGGAATGGGGGCCGCCCGTGATGATACCCGACGCGCCGGAAGGTTGGCAAGGGGAAGCGAGCGGCGTTCGGAACCTCTCCCGGCGGCGAGCCGCCCGCCCCCCTGTGGCGGGTTCCTCCGGGGCGGGTTCCCTCTCTCATCAGGTATAATCGCCCCATGCGCCAATTCGACACCGCCCGCGACTCGCCCGAGGTTATACACGCCGCTCTCACGGCCCGCGACACGGCCCGCGACGCCCAAGTCGAGGCGACCGTCCGGGCCATCCTGGAGGACGTCAGAGCGCACGGCGATCAGGCCGTGCTGGACCACACCCGCCGCCTGGACTGGCCGGGTGCGACGGCAAAGGGGCTGGAGGTCCCCGCCGACGACGTCGCCGCCGCAGGCGAGGCGACGGCCCACGAAACCGACCTGCTGCTCACGGCGGCGGGGAACATCCGCGAGTTCCACGAGGCCGAGTGGGGCCGGCAGCAGTCGTGGGACCACGACGCGCCGGGCGGCCTGCCCGGCCAGTCGCCGCTGGTCTCGCTCGCCCAGCTGGTCCAGCCCGTCCACCGCGTCGGCGTCTACGTCCCCGGCGGCAAGGCGGCCTACCCGAGCACCGTCCTGATGGCCGGCATCCCCGCGTCCGTGGCCGGAGTCGATGAGGTCATCGTGTGTACCCCGCCCGGAGCGGACGGGGCGGTCCATCCCCTGCTCCTGGCGGCCGCCGAGGTCGCCGGCATCGACCGCGTTTTTCGCATCGGCGGCGCGCAGGCCGTCGCCGCGATGGCCTACGGCACCGAGACGGTGCCCCCCTGCGACGTCATCGTCGGGCCGGGCAGCGCCTACGTCAACGCCGCCAAGCGGCTGGTCTACGGCGACGTGGGGATCGACATGCTGGCCGGGCCGTCCGAGGTCGCCATCGTCGCCGACGAGCGCGCGAACCCGGCCTTCGTCGCCGCCGACTTATTGGCCCAGACCGAGCACGGGCCGGACAACAAGGGCGTCCTGTTCTGCCACGATTCTGCCATGTTGGAACTCTGTAAAAGCGAACTCTCCGAGCAGCGGGCGGCGCTCGCGCGCCAGGAGATACTCGCCATAACCGCGAACAACATCATTTTTGTCAAAACGGACTCGCTCGAAGAGTCGCTCGCCCTGTCCAACGTCCTTGCCCCGGAGCATTTAGAGCTGATGGTGCGGGAGCCGCTGGCGGCCCTGCCCCTGGTCCGCAACGCCGGGGCGGTGCTGCTGGGCGACTACACTTCGGCGGCGGTCGGCGACTACTGGGCCGGGCCGTCCCACACGCTGCCGACGGCGGGCGCGGCCCGGTTCTCCTCGCCCCTGTCCGTGTCCACGTTTCTGAAGCGCACGAGCGTGATCTACTACTCCCAGCCCGCCGCGTCCGAGGCCGCCGAAGATGTCGCCCGGTTCGCCGAGGCCGAGGGCTTCGACGGCCATGCGCGGGCGGCGCGGTTGAGGGGCGGGGGTGACGTTCCTTCCACGCTCTCAGGCAAGGAGGTGGGTTCTTGATCCACGCCACCCCCGACGCCCAGACCCGCCGTGCGACCATTGACGCCGTCATTTTCGACATGGACGGCGTCCTGCTCGACATCTCGCAGAGCATCCGCGTCGTCAACTGCCTGGCCGTCCCCTTCTTTTTCCGCACCGTGCTCGGCTGGCCCGCGCCCGACGACCTGCTGACATCCGCAGACATCGAGCTGTACAAGAACGCCGGCGGCTTCAACGACGACTGGGATCTGACCTACGCGCTGGTTCTGCACTACATCGCCAAAGGCCACGAGCACCCGATGATGACCCCGGATACGCTCAACGTCATCCAGCCGAACCTGGCCCGCACCGCCGCCCGAATCAAAGACCGGGGCGGCTGGCTCCGCGCCGCCGAAGACATCGCCTTCGAGCACCTGACTCAGGATGACCGCATCGCCGTCGAGGCCGACTACCGCAAGCCTCAGATCAAACAGGTCTTCCAGGAGATGTTCGCCGGACGGCACTGCGAGCGGCTGTACGGGTTCGCCCCCACCCTCTACACGGGCCGGGGCTACGTCGAGCACGACCGCCCATTATTGGAACTAATCCGCCTGCCGACTGACAAAAAGCTCGGCGTCCAGACCGGGCGGACGCTGCCCGAGGCGCGGCTCGGCTTGGAGATGGCCGGCATGGCCGGCGTCATCCCCGAAGAGTGCATGGTGACCAAGAGCGACGGCTTCCAGAAGCCCCAGCCCGGCGGCCTGGCGGCCCTGCGGAAGCGCCTGGGCTTTACGCAGGCCGTCTATATCGGTGACACGCTGGACGACCTGCGGACGGTCCAGAACTTCAACCGTGCCCACCCCGAGGCCCACTTCCTGTCGGCCCAGGTGCTCACCGGCCCGGCGGGCGCACTCAACGAGAAGCCGTTCCGCACGGCGGGCGCGGACATCGTCGCGGGAGATGTGAACGAGGTATTGGACTGGCTGATAGACAAATAGCCGCCCGTTCGGTACAATACCCGTACATGATAGATCAACGCGGAGCCAGTCTCACCCGCCGCACGTCCGAGACCGACATCACGCTCTCGCTCGCCCTGGACGGCGACGGGGGCAGCGAGGTCGTCACTGGCGTGGGCTTCTTCGACCACATGCTCACCCACGTCGCCCGGCATGGGCTGCTCCATCTGACCGTGCGTGCCAGTGGCGACCTGCACATCGACGACCACCACACGGTCGAGGACGTCGGCATCGCCCTGGGCCAGGCGCTGGCCGAGGCCGTGGGCGACAAGGCCGGCATCGCTCGCTACGGGTCGGCCCTGGTGCCCATGGACGAGGCCCTGGTCGGCTGCGCGCTGGACTGGAGCGGGCGCGGGCTGTTGGTCCACGATTTCCACTTCTCCGCCCCCAAAATCGGTACGTTCGATTCGGAGCTGGTGCCCGAGTTCTTCCGGGCCGTCGCCGCCCACGCCGGGCTGACCCTGCACTTCGAGCAGCGGCGCGGGGCCAACGCCCACCACGTCGCCGAGGCTGCCTTTAAGGCGTTCGGGCGGGCGATGGACATAGCGAAGCGGCAGGACGGGCGTGTGATAGGCGTTCCCAGCACGAAAGGGGTCCTATGACGCCGAAAATCGCCGTCCCCATCGTCTTCCCGCGCACGTTCGCCGCCGACCTGTCGTACCGGCTGGGCGCGGGTCTGTTCAGCCTGATCGGGGCGCTGGCCCTGGGGACGGCCCCGGCCCGCCACGATCCCACCCTGCTGCCCGTGCTGGCCGTGACGTCGTCGGTCTTCTTCGCCGCGCTCGCCCTCGCCTGGACCTTCCGGCTGACCGTGGACGAGGCCGGCCTGCACCAGCGATCTCTGCTGGGCCGCCGCGAGGTGCCCTGGGAGGCCGTCCGCCGCCTGGACCGGGGCCGCGCCTACTCGATCCACGGCGAGGGCAGCCGCGAGCTGGTCTGGCTGTCACTGCTGCCCACCGCCGCCCAGCAGGCGGTCGCCGAGGAGGCCATCCACCGGGCGGCTCTGCGCCCATCCGACGCCAAGATGCAGGAACCCGTCCGCCAGCAGTGGGTGAGGTAGGAAAGAACCCGCCCAGAGTGAAATCTGGGGTTCTTCCCAAGCGGGTTCCGAAACTACACATGAAAATCGCCATTATAGACTACGGCATGGGAAACCTGCGGAGCGTCGAAAAAGCCTTCGAGAAGATCGGTGCTGAGGGCGCATTCGTCACGGACGATCCCGCGCGGGTCGCCGGTGCGGACAAGGCCGTGCTGCCCGGCGACGGCGCGTTCGATGCCACCATGCGCTCCCTCCGGCGGTCCGGCGTGGACCGCATTGTCTCAGAGTTCATCGCCTCGGGCCAGCCTTTTCTGGGCATCTGCGTCGGGATGCAGGTTTTGCTGACGGGCAGCGACGAGGGCGAGCCGGGCGTGATGGGGCTGGACATCGTGCCGGGCCGCGTCCGCCGCTTCCCCGCCGCGCCATCAGAACCAGGTACGCCCGGCCTGAAGGTGCCGCAGATCGGCTGGAACACCGTCGCGTTCGCCCCCGGCTCGCCGCTGGGCGCGGACCTGCCCGGCGCGGACCCGATGGCCTACTTCCTGCACTCCTACTTCTGCGCCCCGGACGACCCTGACGACGTGGCGGCGACGACCGAGTACGGCCTGCCTTACTGCTCGGCCCTGCACCGCGATAACGTCTGGGCGACCCAGTTCCACCCCGAGAAGTCCGGTTCGGTCGGACTCGCCATCTTGCGAAACTTCGCGCGCTTGTAGGAGATACACAATGGACCACAAAGATCTCTTCGGGCTGTTTGCGACACTGGGGACTTGCGGCGGCATCTCGCTGATCATCTGGACCTCGGTGCAGGCCAAGATCGCGAAGATCAAAGCCGAGGCGCAGTCACGGCGGCAGGACGCCACGCCGTCTCAGGATGGTGCCGTGCTGGCCGAGCTTAAAGCACTCAAACAGCAGATGGCCGAGATGCACAGCACCAGCCACGGGTTCGACATCTCGTTCGACGAAGCCCTGGGGCGTTTAGAAGGCCGCGTGGGCCGTTTGGAGACGAAGTCTGCGGCTGGTGCCAGTACGAGCGCCGCCACGTCTTCGGCCTCGGCGGACGCGGCGACGCTGCGGAACGGGCAGGGCCAGTGACGGTCCCGCCCATCACCCGCTACAACGACGGCTCGCAGGCCCCGCCCCGGCTGCGCGTCCAGCACTCGCTGTGGTCCCTGATCGGGCTTCCCCTAAACACCCCGCCCGAGGAAGAATGGACTCTGGCCGAGAAGTTCGAGCGGGTCAAGGCGGCGGGCTTCGAGGCCGTGGAGTGCTGGCTGGACGAGAGCGACGAGGCGCGGCACAAGGCAGTCCTGGACGCGACCGGCCTGCGCCTGGTTTTAGGCCACCACCCGCACACGCTGGAGGACGTGCGCCGGACCGTCGCCCAGGCCGTCCGGCTGCGGGCCGATTTCGTGTTCGCCCAGCCGCTCCACCCTTACGTCCCGCTCGCCGAGGCCGTACCGTTCCTGCGCGACGCGGGGGCAATCGCCGCCGATGCGGGCCTGCCGCTGTTCGTCGAGACGCACCGGGGCAACATCCCCGAAAGTCTGTCTCAGGCCCTGGCGCTGGTCGCGCAGATGCCCGAAGTGACGTTCACCGGCGACCTGTCCCACTTCGTCGTGATCGGCGAGTTCTACGGCTGGGAGGACGAGCGGGCCTTGGAGCGCATGGACCCCGTCCTGCGGCGCGTCGCGCACCTGCACGGGCGCATCTCAAACGGCGAGCAGGTGCAGGTGGATGTCGGCGACGGGTCGGGCGAGACGGCCCGGTTCTTCGTGCGCCTGTGGGCGCGGGCGATGTCCCACTGGCGCGCGGGCGCGGGTCCGGGCGACGTCTTCCCCTTCGCGAGCGAGCTGGGGCCGCCCCGGTACGCCATCACGACCCCCGACGGCAAGGAGTTCAGCGACCGCTGGGAGCAGAGCCTGACCATGAAGCGCCTGGCCGAGCAGGCGTGGGCGCAGTCGGAAGAAGCTTCGTAAGGGGCGGGTGTCAAGGCACCGCAGCAGGATCGGGGGCGTAATAGCCATCCACGCCGCGTGCGATCTCTGCGGGGTCTGCGGGCGAGAGGTTGGTCAGCACGATCACCGTCAGCCCGTCGCCGGGGAAGCGCTCCATGAACGCCGCAAAGCCGGGGATGCCGCCGCCGTGGGAGAGCCTGCGGTGCCCGCCTCGCTCATCCACCATCCACCCGAACCCGTACCCGGTGCGCGTCCCAGTTCGCCGCCGCTCAACGGCGGAGGAAGGTGGGGATGTCCACGTCGTTGTCGGCGGGCTGGCGCTGCGGGGCAATGCGGAGCAGCATCATGCCCTCCCAAGCAACCAGTTGATGAGAGTCCTTGGGGGATGCGCCGGCAGTCTGTTCTTGTCAGAGGCAGGCCCGACGTAATAAGCCGGTTTGGAAAGTGCGATGGCACCTACCTCTTCATTCACGACCTTCCATCCGGCGGCGGTATATTCGCTTCTCATCTGGGCTATCGCTGTCCGAGTCAGAGGTTGGTCGTCGGTTTTTGCTGGCATGGTTTGTTCTCTTAAACTAACAGTTCGGCGAAAAACGGCGTCAGCTTTACGACAAGTTGCTCCGTCTCGGGCAAATCGAAGGCATCTGGGTTGCAGCTATCACAGTAGAGTATACCCACAACTTCCTCTTGGCTGTTGACGATAGGCGCTGCGAGATAAGCACGTCGATCTGAAGTCAGGTCATTCGCCTCTTTCTGATCGTACCCCCAGCTCTTCATCATATATTTGCGGAACGCCTGAGCGTCGTCATACTCATTGCCTTTCAGCGAGACAACGAGATACTCCTTGGCGCGGTAAGCATAGCCGATCACGCCCTTGCTCACTTGGAACCGCCTGCCGCTGCCTGTCACGCCCGTGGGGAGGTAGTTGGTGATTTGCTTGAGCCAATTCCCGTTTTTCTCGGGCACCCATATCGCGCATCGGATGTCGGCCTCCGGCGTGAACTCCATAGCCTTGCAGAAAGCAATGAGGTTCTTTGCGATGCTGAGGTGGTTGTACCGACCAGGGTAGAGTATCACCCCAGTTCCGAGGATACAAGCGGCCCACCAGCCGATGCCCCAGCCGATATGCCCGAATTTGTAAAACGAAGCCAGCCCAGCCGCAGCGACGGCGGCACCGAAAGTCGAGGCCAGCCACCTCAGCCGAAAGAAGGGTGTTCTCAACTCGTGTTTCCGGTGACGGGGGGCGGTAGCCGCCCCCGCTCGTGAGCCTGCTCTTACCGGCGGCGGAGGAAGGCGGGGATGTCCACGTCGTTGTCGGCGGGCTGGCGCTGCGGGGCCGGCTCGGGCGCGGTGGCGACCTCAGCCCCGCCCTGGCCCTGGGTGGGGGCGGAACGGGCGCTGGCGGCCATGACCGTCCGTGCGGAGGCGGCGGGCGCGGCGGCGACGGGACGCTGCTGGTCGAAGCCCGTCGCGAGAACCGTGATCCGCATCTCGTCGGTCAGGCGCGGGTCCTGGACGATGCCGAAGATGATGTTGGCGTCCTCGGCGTCGGTCGCCTGCTGGATCAGCTCGGTGGCCTCGTGGACCTCGGCCAGGGTCATGTCCGGGCCGCCGGTGATGTTGATCAGGGCTGCCCGCGCGCCCTCGATGCTCGTCTCCAAGAGCGGCGAGGCGATGGCCGCCTGGGCGGCGTCCACGGCCCGGTGGTCGCCGGACGCGACGCCGATGCCCATCAGGGCCGTGCCGGCGTTCAGCATGATCGCGCGGACGTCGGCGAAGTCCACGTTGATGATGCCCGGAATGGTGATGATGTCGGAGATGCCCTGCACCCCCTGGCGCAGCACGTCGTCGGCCTCCCGGAACGCCTCCACCAGTGTCGCCCGCTTCTCGACGACCCCGAGCAGGCGGTCGTTCGGGATGATGATGACCGTGTCCACTTTATCCTTGAGGTTGTCCACGCCCTCGTCGGCCAGGCGCGAGCGGCGCGGCCCTTCAAACTTGAACGGCTTGGTGACCACGGCGACCGTCAGAATGCCCAAATCTTTGGCGATCTCGGCGATGACGGGCGCGGCCCCGGTCCCGGTCCCGCCGCCCATGCCCGCCGTGATGAACACCATGTCCGCGCCTTCGAGCGACTTCTTGATGTCGCTTTTGGACTCTTCGGCGGCGTTGCGGCCCACCTCGGGGTTGCCGCCCGCGCCCAAGCCGCGGGTCAGGTTCTCGCCCAGTTGCAGCTTGTAGTCGGCGGCGGCGATGTCGAGCACCTGGATGTCGGTGTTCATGGCGATGAACTCGACCCCACTCAGCCCGGCCTCGATCATGCGGTTGACGGCGTTGGTGCCGCCGCCGCCGCAGCCGATCACTTTGATTTTAGCGAAGGGGACGAGATCGTCCCGCGTTCCGAATGCCATTGGAAAATCTTCTCCCTTAATCGGTGAAAGCGCCTGCGCGCGTTTTACTGCTCTCTTGACTGTCGCTACAACTACGGACTCACCCGCTCCCGGCGCGGGACATGATGCGGGCGAAGAAGCGCTGGAGGCGGGCGGTCAGCGAGTTCCCCGCAGACATCGAACGGCCCTGATGATAATGGCGTGCGCCGTACTGGACCAGGCCGATGGCCGTAGCGTAGACCGGTGAGCGCAGATCGGCGGAGATGCCGCCGACGTCGCGCGGGCTGCCGATCCGGGTGGGCATCCCCGTCACCTGCGCGCACAGCTCGGCGGCCCCGCTGATCTGTGAGCCGCCCCCCGACAGCACGATGCCTGCGGGCAACAGGTTATAGTACCCGGACTTGAGGATTTCCTGGCGGACCATCAGAAACAGCTCGTGCATCCGCGGCTCGACGATCTCGGCGAGGATGCGCCGGGGCAGCAGGCGCGGGGCGTCACCGCCCAGGCTCAGGACCTCGAACGTGTCATCCTCGCCGATCATGCCGGTCATCGAGACGGCCTGCTCACGCTTGACGCGCTCCGACTCCTCGTGCGAGGCGCGCAAGCCGACGCTGATGTCGTGGGTCACGTGGCTGCCGCCCACGGGGATGGCCGACGAGTAGTAGACGTCCCCGTCCACGAAGATGGCGATGTCGGTCGTCCCGCCCCCGATGTCGGCGATGACCACGCCCAGCTTCTTTTCATCTTGGAGGAGCACCGACTCGGCGGTCGCGATCGGCTCCAGGACCGTCCCCTCGATGATCAGGCCCGCCTTGTGGACGCACTTGGCGACGTTCTGCAAGAACGTGACGGCCCCGGTCACGATGTGCGTCTCGACTTCGAGCCGGGTCCCGGACATGCCCACCGGGAACCTGATCCCACTCTGCCCGTCGATGGAGTACGCGCGCGGGATGGCGTGGATGATCTCCCGATCAGGCGGCAGCACGATGACGCGGCTCTGGTCCTGTACACGGGCGACGTCGTCCTCGGTGATCTCGCGGGTGACGTGGGTGATGGCGATCACGCCGCGCGAGTTGAGGGAGGCGACGTGCTCGCCGGTCACGCCGACCACCACGCGAGTGATGTCGCGGCCGGACATGGCCCGCGCCTTCTCGACGCTGTCAACGATGGCCTCGGCGGCGCTGTCGATGTCGATGACGACGCCCTTGCGGATGCCCCCCGACAGGCTGTTGCCGACGCCCAGGATGTCCAGGCGGCCCGACTCGTCGATCTCCGCGACGACCGTACACACCTTGGTCGTCCCGATGTCCAGCCCGACCACGCAGTCCCTCGGCACCTCCTCTGCTCCCTCTTGCCTTCGCCGGGCGTCAGCCCGCCCGCTTCGCGCGCCCGTCCCGGTCGTGGCCTTCCATCCAGTGCCGGCGGATGATGGACAGGTTGACGAAGATGCGCCCGCCCAGAGCCACCAGCGCGGCCAGGCCCAACGGCTGCCCCATCAGATCCCCCAGATAAGCCAGAAACGCCGCCAGCAGCGTATTAGCGAGGAACCCGGAGATGAAGACGTTGCTCTGGAACTTGCCCTCGGTGCCGGCCCGGACGCCGCCGATCAGCGAGTCCAGGCCCGCCAGGGCGGCCAGCGACAGGTACTGCGCGTACTGCGCGGGGAACGAGGCCCCCGAGAGATAGACCAGGCCGAAGCCCAGCGCGCCCGCGAGAAGTGCGAACCAGCCCATCGGCGTCTTCCTAACCTTTGCCTTCTAGCCCCTCTTGTTCCCCTGCGCGGACGCCTCCCCGACGATGGCGGCGGACGCGGGGACGGCGTACTTTGGCTGGACCGCGCCGCTGTAAGCGGGGATGACCAGGTGCCGCGCCGGCTCGACGCCGAACATCCCCTTGTCGAACGACTTGATCTGGTCGGCGATGCCGCCGTGCAGGTTCAGGGCCGCCGCCAGCGTTTTCGAGTCGCCGATGGCCTTGATCAGGTACGGCGGCGTCTGGGCGGTGTTGTTGACGAACACGGTCGGGCCGGCGCAGCGGACGGGGCTGACGGCGACCAGCCGCTGGTCGTTGACCGACACGGCCTCGGCCCCCGCCGCCTTCAGCTCGTTGACGACCTGGTTGATGTCGGTGTCGTGGATGATGTTGGGCGGCGTCATGCCCGGCGGCAGGCCGCCGGGAAACGGGTTCTTGCTGTCGTTCAGCGTCACGACCACGCCCTGCCCCTGCACGGCCGTCAGGCCCGCCAGGAGCTTGGCCGATTTGAGGTCGTCGGCCAGCGCGCGCGTCTGGGCCGTGTTCGACAGCGTCCCGGCCTCGAACTTGTCGATCCGGCCTTGCAGCGCTTTGATGGTCCGCTGCTGGTCGTCCACCTGCTTGGCCGAGATGCCCTCGGGCGAGACCGGCACCGTCAGGCGGACGTGCTGCTGCGTCCGCACCGACAGGCCGAGCATGGCCCCCAGGATGCCGCACAACAAGAACAGCGTGGCCCACCAGGTGCGGCGGTCCCGGCGGGGCATCGCGGATGTCGCATCGGTCGCGTCGTCACTCGGTGCGGGGTTCAGGTCCATGTCCGTCTTGCGCGTCTTTCTGTGCGGGCCGCGGGTGCCACACCATCCCCTGCGGGCAGCTCACGTCGATGTAGGCGGCGCGGCGGGCCAGCGCGCCGCCATAGGCGGACACGGCGGCGGCGGCCAGGGCCACCTTACGCGGCAGCGAATCGGGCTGCCCCAGACGAATCTGCGGCTTATCCTTTCTATTTAAGCACAAATTCAGGTTTTGGTCAACCACTATTTTCTCGCCGCCCAGGCCGGGGGCAGTTTGGAGCAAAACGAGCAGGCGATTCACGTCCGCCATCCAGGGCGCGACGAGCGGGTGGCCGAGCGTGACCCCATCGGGCAGCGCGGCCCCGGTCGCCTGCACGAGCGGGACGCCGGGCAGCGGGTGCCCCAAGGCGCGGTACGGGACGTCGCCGGGGTCCAGCAGCCAGAGGTGCCCCCGAGCCGCGAGGACAAGGTGCGGCTGCCGCTCCTTGATGGTCAGGACCAGCAGGTCCGGCAGCCGGATCGAACGCGCAGCAGACTCGACGGCGGGGTCGGCCTTTAAGCGCCAGGCGAACGGCTGGCGCAGCATCCAGAAGATGTTGGTCCGGGCGGGCACGCGGGCCTCGGCGAACACCTGGGCGGGCGTCAGCGTCTGCGCGCCGTCCACGCGCACGCGGGTGACGCGCAGTGCGGGGTTGGCAAACAGCAGGGCACCGGCTTCGGCCAGAAACAGCCCCAGGGCGACGAGCTTGAGCGCGCGGTTCCAGTTGCGCGGGCGGCGGGCGGGGCGTCGCTTAACGGGGCGGGCGGCGGGGCCGCCCTGGCCGCTCTCAGTGACGGTCAAGCGTGTTCGCTTGTGCATGACGTGTCTCCCCTCCCCTTTTGGCCTGGGGCCTATTCCAGCGCGAAGCCGATCAAGCGGTCCAAGAGCTGACCGAAGCCGTAGCCCGCCGCCTGAGCCGAGCGCGGCAGCAGGCTGGTCGGGGTCATGCCCGGTATGGTGTTGACTTCCAGCGTGTAGATCTCGCCCCCTGCCGTCACGATCATGTCCGTGCGGGACATCCCCCGGCAGCCTAGCGTCCGGTGGCAGAGTTCGGCGACGCGCCTGGCCCCGGCCGCCGCGGCATCGGGGATACGGGCCGGGACGATCTCGTCAGTCGCGCCCGCCGTGTACTTGGCCTCGTAGTCGTAGAAGCCGCCCTTGGGGACGATCTCGACGATGGGCAGTATCTCCAAGTCGCCGTTGCCTAGGACCGGCACGGTGATCTCGGTGCCCGTGATGAACTGCTCCACCAGCGCCGTATCGTCGTGCTCAAACGCCGTCCTGATCGCGCCTTCGAGTTCAGCCGCCTCGCGCACGATCGTCATGCCGATGGTAGACCCCTGCGCGTTCGGCTTGACGATGCACGGCAGAGCGACGTTTCCCGCCGCCGGCATCTCGCCGCGCCGCAGTGTGACGTCCTGCGGCATCAAGACGCCGGCCGCCGTCAGGACGCGCTTGCACATGGCTTTATCCATCGCCAGCGCGCTCGCCAGAACGCCGCTGCCGGTGTAGCGCAGGCCCAGGACTTCCAGCATCCCCTGCACCGTGCCGTCCTCACCGCCGCGCCCGTGCAGGGCAATGAAGACAACGTCCGGGCGCTCGGACGGGGCCGCCTGCGGGAGCTGCGGCAGGGCCGTGATCTCCGCCCCGCCATCGGCGGCGCGGAGCAGGCCGAGCGGCTGGGTGACGCCGGGAGGCAGAAACTTCTGCCCCGAGGCCGTGTCCAGGGCGTAGACCGTGTACCTGTCGGGGTCCAGCGCGTTCAATATCTGCCGCCCCGTGGACAGCGAGACTTCGCGCTCGGCGCTCGTGCCGCCCATCAGCACGGCGACTTTGAGTTTGGTGCTCACAGCGCCAGCAGCCCTTCCCCCGCTGCGCGGATGTCGCCCGCGCCCAGCGTCAAAACAAGGTCGCCGCTTTGCACCATCTCGGCCAGGCGGGCGGGCAGGGCGGCCTTGTCGGCGACATACGTGACGTGGTCCGCGCCGCGCCGGTCCGCGGTCAGGGCGGCCAGAGCAGCTCCGGTGACACCTTCGAGCGCCGACTCGCGGGCGAGGAAGATGTCAGTCAGCACCACGCGGGCGGCGTCCCCGAAGCTCTCGGCGAACTCGGTCCGAAAGTCCCGCGTCCGCGAGGGCAGGTGCGGCTGGAACACGGCGACGATTCGCCGGCCCGGATAGGCGCGGCGGGCGGCGGCCAGCGTCGCCCGGATCTCGGTCGGGTGGTGCGCGTAGTCGTCCACGACCAGGACGCCGCCGGGCGTCTCCCCGAGCCGCTCGAAGCGCCGCCCCGTCCCCGTGAACAGCCGCAGGCCCTCGGCGACCGCTTCGAACGGCACACCCAGCGTCAGCGCCGCGGCGACGGCGGCCAGGGAGTTGGCGACGTTGTGGACCCCCGGCACGGCCAGCGTCACACGCCCCAGCGTTTTGCCGCCCCAGACAGCGTCGTAGCTCGGGGCGGGGGAGTCCGCTTGCAGATGCTCCGTCCGCAGCGTCACGTCCCCGCCCACGGCGAACGTGACGACGCGCGGCGCGTCCGGGTCCGCCCGCAGGTGGGCGATCAGGCCCCGCGCATTGGCATCGAAGCCCGGCAGGATCGCCGTGCCCGTGACCTGGGACAGGAACTGGCCGAACGAGCGCAAGATGTTCGGGAGGTCGCCGTAGTAGTCCAGGTGGTCGGCCTCAATGTTGGTGATGACGGCGACGGCGGGGTCCAGATCCAGAAACGAGTCGTAGGCCTCGCAGGCCTCGGCCAGGAAGACGTCGCCCCCGCCCAGCCGCGCGTTGCCCCCGTAGGCCGGCAGGTCGCCCCCGATCAGCACCGTCGGGTCCACGCCCGCCGCATCTAAAATCATGGCGATCATGCCGGTCGTGGTCGTCTTGCCGTGCGTCCCCGAGACCGCGACCGAGCGCGGGTAGCGGGCCATCAGCCGCCCCAGCATCTCGGCGCGGGAGATGATGGGCAGCCCCCGCTCGCGCGCGGCGACAAGCTCCGGGTTATCTTTTTTGACGGCAGCCGACGCGACCACGAGGGTCGCTCCGTTCAGGTGCCGCGCCGCATGGCCCGCCTCGGCCCGGATGCCGCCCTCACGCCGCAGGGCGACCAGCGTTGCCGACTCGCGCACGTCCGAGCCGGTCACGGCCACGCCCTGACGGGCCAAAACGCGGGCCATGCCGCTCATGCCTGCCCCGCCGATGCCCACGAAATGAATGCACTCGTCCACGAAAATGCGTCTCCTCGGTCCGTTTCACTTGGGGTTGATGCCTATACGCCCCCTTGCGCCGCGCGTATTGTACCCGGAGACTGTCGCCGCGCGCAGACCACCCCCGACCCCGGGGCGAGTGGGCTTCTTGGGGGCTAGGGGGCCTCTTGCCGCACCCCTGCCATCTCCAGCAGCGCCCGCGCCAGGTCCCGCGCCGCGTCCGGGGTCGCCAGCGACAGCGCCGCCGTGCCCATCGCCCGCAGGCGGTCCGGGGCGGACAAAAGGGCCGAGACCTCGCGCAGCAGACGCGGCCCGTCCAACTCGCGGCCCGGCAGCAGCACGGCGGCCCCGGCCTCGACCGAGCGGCGGGCGTTGCGCGTCTGCTCGTCGCCTCCGGTCGGGACCAGCGGGACAAACAGAGCGGGCAGGCCCACGGCGGCAAGCTCCGTCACGGTCCCCGCCCCGCTGCGGCCTACGACGAGGTCGGCCAACGCGAACACGTCGGCGATCTCCTCCCCGACGAACGGGACGACGTGGTAGCGCCTTTGTAAATCTTCGGGCAGGGCGGCACGGACGCTCTGGAGGCGCACGCCATCTTGCCTCCCGCACTGGTGGATCAATCGGCAGACGCGCAAGAGGCCCGGCAAAGCCGCCTCGACCGCCCGATTGATTGCCTGCGCGCCCAGTGCGCCGCCGGTGACGTAGACCGTGGGCAGGGCGTCGTCATCGGGCGAGAACCCGAAGCGGGCGACGGCCCGCGCCCGGTCGCCGCCGAAAATGGCCTGCCGGACGGGGTTGCCGGTCACGAAGGCCTTATGACGGTGGCGCGGCGGCAGCTCCGCCATCGCGCCCGCGAACGAAAGGGCGATCCGGGTGGCAAGCCGCGCGGCGATCTGGTTTGCCAGCCCGATCTGCACGGTCTGCTCGTGGATCAGTGTGGGACGGCGCAGGAGCCAGGCGGCGACCACGGGCGGGACCGACACGTAGCCGCCGGTCGCCAGGACGACGTCGGGCCGGACCCGCCGCACCTCGCCGACGGCCTGCGCGACACCGACCGGCACCCGCAGCGCATCGGCCAGATTTTTGCCCGTCAGCAGCCCGCGCACCGACGACGCCCGCCGCAGCTTGCCGCTCTGGACGCCCACGAACGGGATGCGGGCCGCCTCGACCAAGCCCTGTTCGACCCCCCCGTGGCTGCCGACGTACAAGAACACGGGCGTCCAGTCCGCGCCCTCCGCCATGCCCTGCACGGCCTGGATGACGGCCAGGGCGGGGCTGACGTGTCCGCCGGTCCCGCCGCCGGTGACCAGGATTCTGATGGTGTGCATGGGCGTTGCTTTGGACATTGGAACCCACTCCGGCTCGCTAAGGCCGGGGCGGGTTCTTCCCCTCACTCCCGCAGCCCCGCCCCATCCCGCCGGGCGCGACCCAGGCGGCGCACGGTAGACGGCGGCGGGTCGGGTGGGGCCGCCGCGCGGCGCTCCCAGCGCCGGTTCCAGTCGCCCTCGTTCGGCTCGATTTTATCCCGCGCCGGACCCTCGGGGCCGTCCGGGTAGCACGAGATGTTCAGCAGGATGCCGATGCCCGCCAGCATCAAGACCAACGAAGAACCGCCGTAGGAGATGAACGGCAACGGGACACCCGTGTCAGGAATGGAGGCCGTGGCGACGGCCATGTTGATCAGGGCCTGGACGCTGATCAGAGTCGTGATGCCCGCCGCCAGCAGCGCCCCGAACGGGTCGCGCGTCCGGTAGGCGATGGCGAACCCGCGCGCGGCCACGAACAGGAACAGCGAGACCAGCACCAGCGTCCCCAGCAGCCCCCACTCCTCGGCGATGACCGGGAAAATGAAGTCGGTGCGCGGCTCCGGGATGAACAGCTTCTCGCGCCCCTCACCCAGCCCCATGCCGCCCACGCCCCCCGATCCCAAGGCGATCAGCGCATGCCACACCTGGTAGCCCGTGTTGTACTGGTCCGCCTTGGGGTCCAGGAATGCCGTGATGCGCCGGGCGCGGTACGGCTCCAGCGCAATGAACAGCGTCACGGCGACCGCAGCGGCCCCCAGGATCGCGCCGATGTGGGCGGGCCGCGCCCCGGCGAGATACAGCATGACCAGGCCCGTCACCGACAGCACCAGGGCCGTCCCCAGGTCCGGCTCCTTGGCGATCAGCGCGGCGAGAATCCCGATCACGGCCAGCGGCGGCAGCAGGCCCTCTTTGGGGCTGCGCTTGATCTTCAGGCTCCCGGCCAGGACACGCGCCAGATACAGCACCAGGGCCAGTTTCGCCAGCTCCGAGGGCTGGAAGCGAATCTGCCCGTGCCCCAGCCAGCGCCGCGCGTGGTTGACCACGATGCCGACATGCGGCACCAGGACGGCCAGCAGCAGAAAGATCGCCACGGAAACGCCGATCACGGCGACTTTCTTCCACTTCCAGTACGGCAGCCGGGTCGCGCCCAGCAGCGCCAGCAGCCCGACGCCCGCCCAGGCGGCCTGCATCTTGACGAAGTGGAACGAGTCGCCGTGCAGATTCTCCACCGCGATGGCGTAGGAGGCGTCGTAGACCGAAACAATGCCGACGCCGAGCAGCAGGAACGTCAGCCACAGCAGCAGCCCGTCCATCGGCTGCCGCAGCGGGCCGTCCGCGTGCGCCGACGGGGCGTGGTCGCGCGTCGCCTGGTCTCGTGTTCGTGGTGTCGCGCTCATGTGTTCTCCTGGTGCCGGACCGTGCCCGTAAACCCAGCCTTCAGAACCCCTCCCGGCGGCAAGCCGCCTTCCCTCCCCTGTTAGGGGAGGGCTTAGGATTAGGAGGTGCCTTCTCTTATCCCAACCCTTCCCTAACAAGGGAGGGTGGCGTATGCCCTGGAGGGCATTACTTCGTATCGGGTGCAGTTGCTCCGGGCTTGCCCGACGGGGTGGGTTCTTCGCCCCCGCCCAGCCCCCGCACCGCCGCCTTGAACTGGTCGCCCCGGTCCTCGAAGTCCCGGAACATGTCGAACGACACGCAGGCCGGGGCCAGCAGGACCGTATCGCCCCGCAGTGCCTCCGCCCGCGCCGCGTCCACGGCCTCGGTCATCGTGCCCGCCCGCGCTGTGTTTGTAAAGCCCGCCACCCGCGCCGACGCCTCGATCTCCGGGGCCGACCGCCCGATCAGCACCAGGGCGCGGACGTTGTGGGCGGCCACGGCCTCGCCGATTTTCGCCACGTCGTCGCCTTTGTAAACGCCACCCGCGATGACGACTTTCGGCTCCGGCAAAGCTCCCAAAGACTTCTCAAACGCGGCGGCATTGGTACACATGGAGTTGTTAACGTACCGCACCCCGTCTAGGGTGTCCACGTATTCCAGTCGATGCACCACGCCCGTAAACGTCGTGGCAACCTGGCGGATGGGTTCGATGCCGATACCAAAGGCCGTTGCCATCGCCGCCGCCGCGAGTATGTTCTCTATGTTGTGCGCGCCCGCCAGTCTAACCTCGGAGACATCAGCAATCTTCCGATATTCAGACGGGTGAACGGGATCAAGCCCACCAAATTCAACCGATAGCACGTCGTTCACTTCGTAAGCCATATACTCGTCGGACGAGCCGCGCCCGAACTCCCAGGTCAGCGCCTTAGTGGCGGGCCTGCTGGGAGACAGCATAAAATCCTCGTTGATGACAGCCGCATCATCTTTCGTCTGGTTCTCGAAGATGCGCCACTTGGCGGAGACATACTCCTCCCACGTCTGCCGGTCGCCGTGGTCGGGCGTGATGTTCAAGAGAGCCGCCACGCGGGGCCGGAACGTCGAAATCCACTCTAATTGGAACGACGAAATCTCGGCCACAATCGCTGCCGCCGCCGGGGCCTCGAAGGCAGCGCGGATCAGCGGCAGGGCGATGTCGCCCGCCGCGATGTTGCCGGCAACATACGTCTCAATACCCGACGCGCGCAGCATCTCGCCCAATAGCACCGCCGTGGTCGTCTTGCCGTTGGTGCCCGTGATCGCCAAAATCGGCGCGCGGGCGATGCGGTAGGCGGCCTCGATCTCGCCCAGCACGGGCACACCCGCCGCGACGGCAGACTGCAAGACGGGCGCACTCTTGCGGACGCCGGGGCTGGTGACGAGGTAATCCAGCCCAGCGTAATCCAGTCCTGCGCCACCGACAAGGGGCGTCAGGCCCAGGGATTCGACTTCACGCACCGCCTCGGCGATCTCCCCGGCGGGCTTGCCATCGTAGGGGACGACCCGCGCACCCAGCCGCGTCAGGACGTCGCAGCAGGCCAGGCCGCTGCGGGCCAGGCCCACCACGGCGACGCTTTTACCACGGAACGGGTTGTCGGGTGCGTCGGACATAAGCTTTTCGGTCAAAGGCCACCCGCGATCAGCAGGCCCGCGATCAGGGCCAGGACGCCGACGATCCAGAAGCGGGCCACCACCTGTGTCTCGGCCCACCCCGAAAGCTCGAAGTGGTGGTGGATCGGCGTCATCTTGAACACGCGCCGCCCGTTCGGCTTCCCGCCCGTGGCCTTGAAGACGGACACCTGGATCATCACGCTCAGGGTTTCGATCAAGAAAACCAGGGCAAAGAGCAGGACCAAAATCTCTTGCTTGCCCATCAGGGCGAGGGCGGCGAAGCTCGACCCCAACGCCAGCGAGCCGGTGTCGCCCATGAAGACTTTGGCCGGGTGGGCATTAAACCACAAAAAGCCCAGGCACGCCCCGGCCAGCGCGAAGCCGACCAGCGGGAGCTGAGGGAATAGCAGGCTGCTCGTCAGCGACAGGCCAAGCAACGTGAAAAGGGACAGCCCCCCCGCCAGCCCGTCCAGGCCGTCGGTCAGGTTGGCGGCGTTGGACAGGCCGATCATCAGCATCAACGCCAGCGGGTAGTAGGCGTAGCCCAGATCGAAGTAGCCGAGGCGGGCCAGGCCGACATGCGTGGTGACGCCCGGCTCCGCCGTCACGGCCAGCCAGCCGACGAACAGCAGCCCGATCAATACCTGCCCGGCCAGCTTCTGCCGGGCCAGCAGGCCCAGCGACTTGCCGCGCCGCGCTTTCAGCAGGTCGTCGGCGAACCCCAAGGCGGCGTGGCCCACGAAGACCAGCAGCACGGCCACGGTGGACGGCGCGACGGGCCGCAGGGACGGCACGGCGAGCAAGCCCACGGCCACCGCGAGCAGCAGGCTAATCACCAGCAGGACGCCGCCCATCGTCGGCGTCCCCTGCTTCTGCCGGTGCCCGACGGGCGCGTACTCGTTGATGTTCTGGCCGAACTTCAGCACCCGCAGCCAGCCGATGACGGGCGGACCGAGCAGCACGGCGAACAAAAACGTCAGCAGGAACGCCCCCAAGGCGAGCGGCTCGGGGGCCCTCATGGGCCAGCCTCGGGGGCGGCTTCCCCGGTCAGGGCCGCGACGACCTTCTCCATCGCCACGGCGCGGGAGCCTTTGACCAGCACCACGTCGCCCGGACTCAGGGCCAGCGCCTCGCGGGCGAACCGGGCGGCGTCCTCGCTGTCCGCGAAGCGCTGGGCGGCACCGGGTATCAAAGCCGCCAGGCCGCCGACGGTGTACAGCGCGTCCAGGCCGCCTACAGAAGCGATGGCAGCGCCGAGTTCACGGTGGGCATCTTCGGCCCGCGCGCCCAGCTCGCGCATGTCGCCCAGGAACGCAATCCTGCGCCCGCCGGGGTGGGCGAGCAGCGTCTCCAAAGCCGAAGCGACCGAGGCCGGCGCGGCGTTGTAGGCGTCGTTCAGGACCGTCGCGCCCCCCGCCGTGTGGACGACCTGCATCCGCATCGGCGGCGCGGCGTAGCCCCTCAGCGCGCGGGCGGCGTCTTCGGGGGGGACGCCGAGCGCATCCGCGACCGCCAATGCCGCCAGCGCGTTGCCCACGCCGTGCCGCGAGAGGCTGGGAACCAGAACCGGGACGCCGCGCAGAACGAAGCGCCAGCCGCCATCGGTGCGGGCAAGATCGGCGGGGAAAAAGTGAGATTCCGAGTCAGACGCTTCCATGCCGTAGGTGACGACCCGCGCCGCCGTCTTAGATTGGAGGCGGGGCAGGTAGGGATCGTCGGCGTTCAGCACGGCCAGGCCGGCGGCGGGCAGCGCCTCCAAAAGCTCGCCCTTGGCGTCGGCGATGGCGTCCAGCGAGCCGAGCAGCTCCAGGTGGTTGTCGGCGATGGCCGTCACGACGCCCACGGTGGGGCGGGCGACGCCGCACAGATAAGCGATCTGACCCGCCCCGCGCATGCCCATCTCGACGGCGGCGGCTTGGTGTTCGGGCGTCATTTGCAGCAAGGTCTTGGGGACGCCCGTCTCATTGTTCTGGCTCGCTTCCGTTTTCAGCACCGGGCCGAGCGGGGACAGCACGGCGGCCAGCATCTCTTTCACCGTCGTCTTGCCCACGCTGCCGGTCACGCCGACGACCGGGATGTCGAAGCGGTCGCGCCAGTGTCGGGCCAAGAGGCCGTAGGCGACCTCGGTATCGGGGACGCGCAAAACGGGCGTGTCCAGGGAGGCAACGACCGGCTGCGAGACGACCAGGCCGCGCGCACCCGCCCGCAGGGCGGCGGCGATGTGCTGGTGGCCGTCGGACCGGCTGCCGACCAGGGCCACGAACAGGTCGCCGGGGCGCAGCGTTCGCGTATCCGTCGAGACGCCCGAAAAGGCGACGCCCCCACCGCCGGGGTTGGTCCCGGCGTCCAGCGCCTGCCGGACCTCGCGCAGAGTCAGTTGGAACTGATGGCTCAGGGACATTCGGCCAGGGCCTCCCGCGCCACCAGACGGTCATCAAAGGGGATGGTGCGGCCATTCGCGAACGTCTGCCCCGTCTCGTGCCCCTTGCCTGCGATCACGACCAGGTCGCCGGGCAGGGCCGACTCGCACAGTACGTGTTTGATGGCGGCGTGGCGGTCCACCTCGACGATGATGCCCTCGCGCGCGCGTCCGCCCTCGATGCCGACGAGGATGTCCTCGATAATGGCGTCGGGGTTCTCCGAGCGCGGGTTGTCGCTAGTCAAGACGGACACGTCGGCCAGTTCGGAACAGATGCGCCCCATCATCGGGCGCTTCTTGGGGTCCCGGTCGCCGCCGCAGCCGAATACGCAGACCAGGCGGGCCGGGGCGAGCGCGCGGGCCGACTTCAGGACGTTCTCCAGGCCGTCCGGCGAGTGCGCGTAGTCCACCACGACGGTGAAGCCGCGCCCGCCCATCGGCACCAGCTCGAACCGGCCCGGTACACCGGCCAGGCTTTCCAGCCCGTTCCTGATCGCCATCGGCGGGACGCGCCGCAGCAGGGCGACGCCGACGGCGGCCAGGGCGTTGGTGACCTGGAACAGGCCGCCCAGGCGCAGGTCCACGGGGAACGAGACGACGCTGCCGTGGGGCGGCTGATAGTGGACCGTGAACCGCGTCCCATCGGGCCGGGCTTCTTCCACTGTCGCGCGCAGGACGGCGTCCGGGCTAGACAGCCCGTAGCGCAAAACGGGCCGGCCCGCCGCTTCCAATGCCTCGATGATACGCCGCCCGTAAGGGTCGTCGGCGTTGACCACGGCGTTGAAGGGCTTTTCGGGAAACGCAGTGGGGTACTCGGTGAAGAGACGCAGCTTCTCGGCGAAGTAGGTCTCCATCGTGCCGTGGGCGTCCAGATGGTCCTGCGTCAGGTTCGTGAACACGCCTGTATCGAACGCGCACTCTGAAGTGCGGCCCATCAGGATGCCCTGGCTTGAGACTTCCATGACGCAGCGGCGCACCCCCGACTGGGCCATGTCGGCGAACAGGCGCTGCAAGTCCGGGGCCTCGGGCGTGGTTCGCTCCAGAGCGACGGCGCGGCCGTTGACCGTCGCGCCGATGGTGCCGATCAGGCCGGTCCGCTCACCCAGGGTCCGAAAGATGCCCTCGACCATGTACGCCGTCGTGGTCTTGCCGTTCGTGCCCGTCACGCCGATCAAATCCAGCAGGCGCGACGGCTCGCCGTAGAACGCGGCGGACAGCCGGGGCAGGGCCGCGCGGGGGTCGGCGACCGCGACGGTCGGCAGATTGGGAGCGCCGTACCAGCCCGCGCGGTCCGAAGACACCATCAGGGCCGCCGCGCCCTTGTTGAGCGCCTGCGGGATGAAGTCGTGGCCGTCGCTTGCGGCCCCGCGCAGGGCGACGAACAGCGCGCCGGGCGTGACCTGCCGCGAGTCGTAGGCCAGGCCCGTGATCTCGGGGTTGCCGCCTACGGCCTCGGCACCGGGAATAAGTTCGGTCAGTTCGCTGAGTTTCATGTGACTTCTTGCGTCGGTGCCCCAGGCCCGGACGGCGGTGCCTCAGAGAGGCACGGGCGAAGAACTATCTCGCTATGATGCCCGCGCCCTTACTACTGAAGTCCCCCGACCCGCGCCGCGCCAGTGCCGCCCGGCCATCCATCTTGACCTTCAGGTGGTCGTCCCAGTCCACGACGCCGGGCGCGTCGGGCGCGATCTGCAAGACCTGCATGGCCTGGCGGGCGATGTCGTGGACGACCGGCGCGGCGACTGCGGCCCCCCAGTGGATGCCCTGCGGCTCGAACACGGCGCACAAGATCACCAGGCGCGGGTGTGAAAGCGGGTACATGCCCACGAACGAGGCCACGAAGCGGCCGCTCTCGTAGCCGCGCGGGCCGGACACCTGGGCCGACCCGGTCTTGCCCCCTACGGAAAAGTCGGCGATCTGGGCGGGCTTGCCGGTGCCCGACTGCACCACAGTCCCCAGCATGGAGCGGACGGCGGCGGCGACCTGCGGCGAGAGGACCTGGCGGATGCGCTCCGGCGCAACCAATGTCTCGTGGCCGTTGCGGCGGACGGCCCGGACGATGTGCGGGCGCATCAGCGTCCCGCCGTCCGCGATGGCCCCGTAGGCCGCCGCGAGCTGCAAGGGCGTGATCGAAATGCCCTGGCCGAACGCGATGTTGGCGAGCTGGATCTGGGACCAGCCGATGCCGCCCGTGTACTTGTTGGGCGCGTCCGGGGCTAGCAGGTGCGACTCCTGCTCGCCGGGCAGGCCCGAGCCGGGCGGGTCCAGAAAGCCAAACTTCTGCTCGTACTCGTACAGACGTGGGGCACCCAGGCGCAGGCCGAACTGCGCCATGCCGACGTTGGACGAGACGCGCAGGATGCCGCGCAGGTTCTGCGAGCCGAGGTTGTTGGTCAGCGCGTCCGCAGCCTCGTGGATGGCGTGCTTGCCGATCTGGAGCGTCGGGCTGCAATACACGCGGGTGCCCATCTGGCCCAGCCCCTGCTCCTGCAGGACGGCCGAGGCGGTGATGGACTTGAGCGTGGACCCCGGCTCGTACAGGTCGGCCACGGCCCCGTCCCGCCGCCGGGCGGCCACGGCCAGCGCGGCGTCCTTGGACAGACGCCCTAGGGGGCGCGGCTCGTTCGGGTTGAACGTCGGGGCCTGCGACAGCGCCAGAATCTCGCCGGTGCGCGGGTCCAGGACGATGGCGACGCCGTGGTCGGCGTGGTGGGCAGTGACGGCCTTCGCCAGGGCGTCGTCGGCGATGTGCTGCAAACGCTCGTCCAGCGTCGTGACCACGTCCGCACCGTTCTCGGCCTCGGCCCGGCGCCGGGTCGTGCCGGGCAGGAAGCGCCCGTCCCGGTCGATCTCGGCGACGACCTTGCCGTCGCGTCCGCGCAGGAGGCTCTCCTGGCTATACTCCAGGCCTTCGATGCCCAGCCCGTCCCGGTTGGTGAAGCCCAGCGCGTGCGCGGCCAGCGCCCCGTCCGGGTAGGAGCGGGCCGTATCGCCGATGGCGTAGATGCCGGTCAGGCCCGCACCCTTGATGGCCTGGGTCAGGACGGCGGCGGGGGTGGCGAGGACACCGGCGGGGGCTTCAGCGCCTGGAGACGGGAGGAAGTGGCGTTTCAGGGAGACGAAATGGACGCGGGCCGAGCGGGGCGTCAGCAGCGCCTGGAGCCGGGCGGGGCTGTCGCCGAGCAGGGGGGCGAGACGGGCAGCGGTGGCGGCGGGGTTCGAGACCTCCTGCGGGTCGGCGTAGACGGCGGCGGCGGGGACGTTGGCGGCCAGAGCCGCCCCGTTGCGGTCTAAAATGAGGCCGCGCCGAGCGGGCAGCAGGCTTCTGCCCACCCGGTAAAGATCGGCCTGGCGCTGGAAATAGGTGTGCCGGGCGGCCTGGAGATAGACCAGGCGCCCGGACAGCAGCAGGTACAGGACCAGGACACCGACGAACAGCCCCGTCGCCCGCGGTTTAATGACCGAAAGATGCTGTTGTGAAGCCGTCTGGGTTCGTGCCACCGTTGATCCCCTGTCCCGCCACGGTTTTATGCACCGAGATGTCGTCCGGGTGTGCCGGGATGTAGTTCACGCGGGTCGCGCCGCGCGACGTCATGCCCAGCGCCGTGGCCGCCGCGATGACCCGCTGCGGGCTTTGAAGGCGGTCGCGCTCGGCCCGCAGCATCTCGTTCTGGAGCTGGCGGCGGACGAGCAGCGTGCGCGCCTCAGCCTGGTCGATGCCCAGGCGCGTGACACGCGCATAGGCGGCGAGGTAGACCAGCAGCAGGCCGCAGACGACGGCGGTGCAGGTGGTCGCCATGCCCATCAGGCGCATCTCCGCGCGGCCCATCCGGCGGGCACGAGGTGACGCGGCGGGGCGGGCGACGGGGCGCTCATCCAGGGGGGCCGGTCTGAGCACCACGTTGCCCGACGTGACGGGACGGCGATCTGCGGTCTTACGCGGCAGGGCGTCCATGCGGCGCGTCCGGTCGGAATTTTGCGGCGTTCTCGTTTCCAGCATCGCTTTTCCTCTTTGCGCGGGCGGATAAATGGTCCGCCCCCGCGCCCGGCTTCCCCACCCTACTTCAACAGCGAAATCTGGCAGCGAAATCTTACAGCTTGCGGGCCGCCCGTAGGCGGGCGCTCCGGGCGCGCGGGTTGGCGGCGACCTCGGCGGCATCCGGCTCCAGCGGCTTGCGCGTCAGCAAGGCCACGACCGCAGGCGGCGGCGTCCCGTACAGCCCCTCGCCCGGCCCGCGCCCGGACAAACGGGCGAAGAGCTGCTTGATGATCCGGTCTTCCAAAGAGTGGTACGAAAGCGCCGCGATGGTGCCGCCTTGAGCGAGGCGGTCTACGGCGCTTCCGAGCGCGTGTCCCAACACCGTCAGTTCGTCGTTGACCGCGATCCGCAGCGCCTGGAACGTGCGCGTCGCGGCGTGCTTGTCGGCGGGCCGGGCGCGGACCGGCATGGCGGCGTGGACCGTTTCGACCAACTGCCCCACCGTTCGGTATGGCGCATCCGCCCTTCGCTCGATGGCGAAGCGCGCGATGCGCGCCGCCCAGTGCTCGTCCGAGTTCTCGCGGATCAGCGTCGAGAGCGCCCGCTCATCCAGCGTGTTCAGCAGGTCCGCCGCCGTCGGCCCACCCCCCCCAGGGTCCATCCGCATGTCCAGCAGGGCGTCCGGGTCCTTGAACGAGAACCCCCGCGACGGCGTATCCAGTTGGTAGGACGAGACTCCCAGGTCGAAAAACGCCCCGTCTACCGCCCCGATGCCCAATTCGTCCAAGACGGAACCCAGATCATCGAAGCGCGCCTGCCGCAGCGTCACGAGTGCGCCCGATGGGGCCAGCCGCCGGGCCGCCGCCGCCAGCGCGTCGGGGTCCTGATCGATCCCCACCAGCCGCCCGCCGGGGGACAGCCGCCCGGCCAGCGCCTCTGCGTGGCCGCCGCCGCCCAGGGTGCAGTCCAGAAAGACCTGGCCGGGGCGCGGGTCCATCATGGCCAAGACTTCTCCCCGCATGACCGGGACGTGGTAAGAGTTTTCGTCTAAACTTTCGGCCGGGTTATCGTCAGGCAATGCCCAGCTCTCGGGCCGACTCGGTGATCATCTCCGCCGTCAACTGGTCGTTGTAGCGCTCCCAGGCCGCGCCGCTCCAGATCTCCAGCCGACTGCCCGTCCCGACGATTACCACGTCGCCCTGGTCGCCGATCTTCGCGTACTCGCGCAGCTTGCTCGGGATCGCCACGCGCCCCTGGCCGTCCACGCTGGCCTCGGTCGAGGTGAAGAAGCGCTGGAGGCGCATCGCGTGTTCGTCGAGCTGGGGCTGGCGGGACAGGCTCTCGCTCAGGTCTTTGTAGGCCGACTCGGTGTAGACGAAGATGCAGCCGCCCAGGCCCTTCGTCATGTAAAAGCGCTCGCCTAGGGACGACCGGAACCGCGTCGGGATGATGACACGGCCCTTATCATCCACGCTGTGGTCGAATTCGCCCTGAAACACCACTATTCCTCCACCGCGCCACCACTGGACCCCACTTGGGTACAACTATACGTCATCACCCCTGTCTTTGTCAAGGGCGGCTTGGAGATTTTTAGGGATTATTTTCGCCGCCGAAACCCCCAGATTTAGGGGCTGGCGTGGGAACCGCCCTAAATCTAGGGGGTAAAGAAGGGGCAGAGGCGATTTGGAGGAGGGGCAAGGGAAAGAAGAAAGGGGAATTACGTTTGGGACACGCCCCCACCTGGAAGCCATGGGCCGGGTAGAGGGGGTCGCGGAGAGGGCACGGGGAGGCGAAGAATCAAGGGGAAGGGGAGGGGAAGGGACGAACACAGAGTCCGCCCCTGGAAAGCGGGGCGCTCAGTGGTGGCCCGCAGGGACCGTCTGCGCGCGCTCGATCTGGCGGCGGCGCTGGCGCTGGATCTGGAGCGGCTGCAAGTCCACGCACAGCGTCGTATCGGCCAGGCCGCGCGCCCGGATCGACTCGTGCAGGCGCGGGAGCAGCGTGTACTCTAAGAAGTCGGCGTAGACCTCGTTGTAGTTGTAGGTCTCGACGGCCACGGTCCACTTGACGCCCTGGGCGCGCTCGCCTGCCGGGTAGTAGAACAAAGTCGGGCCTACCCCGGTGCTCCATTCGAGGATCACCCTGGACGCGCCCCGACCCTTCCAGGCGTCGCACTTTTGGCGCAGCGTCTCCAGGTCAAACTGGGGTTCCTGATGCAGTTTCCGCTCCATGTCGCTTGTTTCTCCTGCCGCGCGATGGGGATGACGAAATTATAGCACACTCCGAGTCGCCGCGCGGGCGTTCACGAAACGGAAGCGTCTAGGGGGGACCTGCTTCGTCTCCCAGCGCGAGCATAGCAGCGTACACCTCGCGCCGCGAGGCCTTGAGGTCGGCACTGACCTGCCGGACGGCATCGCGCTCGCTCAGGCCCGCCGCCAGGGCGGCGCGCAAGGCGGTGGGGACGTCCACGGGTTCCGGCTCGGGGGCGGGGGGCGCGTCCTCATCGCCGTCCCCGGCCAGGCCCCCGACCACGACCGTGATCTCGCCGCGCGGGGCGTGCGCGTCGAAGTGCGCCACGAGGGCGGCTAGCGGCCCGCGCACGAACTCCTCGAACTTCTTGGTCAGCTCACGCCCGACCGCGGCGGGCCGGTCCGGGCCGAAGGCGCGCGCCATGTCGGCCAGCGTCTCGGGGAGCCGCGACGGGGCCTCGTAGAAGAGCAGGGTGCGCGTTTCGGACCGGGCCAGGGCGTCGAGCTTCGCCCTCCGGGCCGCTTTCGTGCGCGGCAAAAACCCCTCGAAGGCGAAGCGGGCCGGGGGCAGGCCGCTGCCGACCAGGGCGCACAGGGCGGCGCTGGCACCGGGGATGGGGACGACGGGGACTCGGGCAGCGAGGGCCGCCCGGACCAGGGCGACGCCGGGGTCGGAGACGCCGGGCGTGCCGGCGTCGGTGACCAGGGCGACGTTTCTCCCCTCATCTGCCAGTTGGCGTGTTAGGTCCTGGGTGCACCCGGCCTCGCTGTGCTGGTGGTAGGCGACCAGGGGCGTGTGGATGTCGAAGTGCGCGAGCAGGGCGCGCGTGTGGCGGGTGTCCTCGGCGGCCACCACGTCACACTCACGCAAAATGCGGAGGGCGCGGAGGGTGATGTCTTCCAGGTTGCCGATAGGCGTGGCGACGATGTAAAGGGTTCCGGGCATGCGGCTCCAGGCCCGGCACGGGGAGCGCCGGGCCTTTCCTGTCTACTGCGCCGGCTTGGGCGCGCGGGGCAGGGTCACGTGGACCGACCCGGCGGGCCGCGCCGTGCCGGGCGCACCCGGCGACGTGCCGGGCGGCAGCGACGCGCCGGGCGGCAGCGACATCCCCGGAGGCAGTGACATGCCGGGCGGCAGTGACATGCCGGGCGGCATCCCATTGGGGCCACCGGGCGCGGGGTGGGCGACCGCGTACTGCTTCAGCCACTGCGTCTCTTTGTCGGCAAGATCGGGCCGGCCCGCCGTGCGGAAGTCCAGCAGGAGCGAGGCGTGCGTGCTCTGGTCGTTCCAGGCGAGCTGGGAGGCCTTCTGAAAGTGCGGGACCGCCTGGGCGTTGTCGTGAGTCTGTAAATAAAGCTGCCCCAGGACCATCTCCAGGGCGGGGTCCTCGCGCGACTGCAAGGCGGCCCCGTAGGCCGCAATCGCCTGCGGGTTCTGGTTCAGCCGCTGGTAGACCTCGGCCAGCGCGACGTTGACGGCGGCCTTCTGCATGGTTTGGGAATTGCCGGCCAGCGCCTTCTGGTAGTCCGCCAGTGCCTCGTGGTATTTGGCCTGCGACTGGGCGGGGTCGCCCTGCCGGCCCGCCTGTGACAGCGCGCGGTCCCCAGCCAGCGCGGGGTCCTTGACATCGATCTTGGCCCCGTCTTGCAGACTCGCCATCGCCGCCTGGGCATGATCCGAGGCGCGCTGCTGCTTGATCTCGGTGATGTAGCGAGCCTTGTTCTTGTCGAAGTCTTTGGGCAGGCCGTCTTTAGTGGCGACCAGCTTGATGAGGAAGTAGCCGTACTTGGGCGAGGCGACGAGGTCCGGCGTCACCTGCCCCGGCTTGAGGCTGAAGGCGGCCTTTTTGAACTCCGGCACGTAGGGGGTCAGCTCGCTGATAAACCCATCGTCGCCGCCCTTGGCTTTGGTGCCCGTAACGTCCGAGTACTGCCTCGCCAGCGCGGCGAAGTCCGCGCCGGGCGCTTTCGCCTTGGCGAGGATCTGCTGCGCTTTGTTTTTCGCCTGGACGTCCGAGACTTTTTTGTTGTCGATGAGGATGTGCTGCGTGTGATACTGGACGTAGGCCGCCCGCGCATCTGCCTCGCTGACGTTTTCGCGGTCCGCCAGGGCCGTCGAAAGCTTGCCGGTCAGCCCGATCTGCGGGTCGCCGAGCAGAATAAGCTGGCGCAGGGCGTCGTCCGAGAACTGCTCCTCCGTGCTGCGCCCCCCCACCCGGCCCAGCGCGGCGTCCACGTCGGCCAGCGACGCGGTGGGCGGCAGGCTCAGATTCTGGCGGAGGCCGATCAGGTCCACCACCTCGGCCCGCTTTTTGGCGATCTCTTCGGGCGAAACCGTGATGCCGCTGTTTTTGGCGAACTGAAGCTCTAGATTCGTGGCGATGAGCTTATCCAAGGCTTGGGCATTGAGCTGCGGAGTTTCCAGGGCGCTGAGGGTGCGGCCCGACTGCTCGGGCGCGCTGCGGAGGCCGTCCACGGTGGTGTCGTATTCCTGCCGCGTGATCGGGTCGCCGTTGACCGTGGCGATCACGTCATCGCCCGCCGGCGCGGCCTGGCCGCCCCCGCCCCGGCCCATCAGGTTGCTGCCCATGCCCGAGAAGACCAGGCTGAAGACGAGCAGTGCGCCGACGGCGAACAGGCTCCATTTGCCGACGGGGCTGCTGGTCATGCTGCTCAGGCCGGTGCGAAAAGAGTTCAATGACATCGGTATCGGTTTCCTCAAAACGGCGGCTGCGGTGCCGCCATGGTGTGATATGGGTGTGCGGGAGGGGGACACGGGGCTTGAGGCTAGGCGGCGCTCACGCCCGCCAGGAGCCTCTGTAACCCCTCCAAACAGGCGCGCGAGGACGCTTCTTTGGTCGGGAGGCCGGCCCAGTGCGTTTCCAGCGAGAGCCAGCCGCCGTAGCCGTCCCGCGCCAGGGCCGCGAGCTGGCCCGCCCAGTCGATCCCGCCCGCCCCGACCGCAGCCCACTCGGGGGCGACGCCGCCGGGAGGCACGGCGGCGTCCTTGACGTGGACGTGCGCCACAAAGTCTTGGATGGCCGCGTAGCCCGTCGGGAACGGCAGCTCGCCGGCCATGAAGGCGTTGCCGGGGTCCCAGATCGCGCGCACGGCGGGCGAGGCGATCTCCCCTAAAATGCGGGCCGTCTGCGCCCCAGTCGCCAGGCAGCAGGCGTACTCGTTCTCGATGCCCAGCACGACGCCCGCGTCCACGGCCAGCCGGGCCGGCTCCGCGTAGGCGTCGGCAATCAACTCCTCTTGGAGAGGCGTCAGCGGACCGCGCTTCCAGAACGAGAACGTGCGGACCAGACTGGTCTCGAAGAACCGGGCGGCTTCCAGGCAGTGCTCCAGCAGGGCGATCTGGTCGCCGAGGCCGCGCGCGGACGCGCCGTGCAGCGGACCCGCCGGACCCTCGGGGGCGTCGCCCGGCAGATCGCACTTGTAGAACGGCGAGGCGATGCCCGCCACGGCCATGCCGCGCGCGTCGAGCAAGGTCTTGGCCCGCTCCCAATACTCGCGTGGGGCCTCGGCAATGTTTTTGTCCCAGAGCTGGCGCAGCTCGGCACCTTTGACGCCGTACTCGGCCATGACGTCCAGCGCGCGCTCCAGGTCGGCGTCTATCTCGTCGGTGATCACGGCAAGCTTCACGGCGCACCCCCCGTCCCACTACGCGGCTTCACACACGCAGCTTCACATACGCAAAAAATGGCCGACTCATTCTAGCCCATCACGCCCCATTTGTCAACAAACCCGGCGTGGCGTTTGCGCGCGGAGAGCGCCGGGGTAGAGTCTTCTTATCTTTGCGGCGAATGTGAAAGCGGGGCGCAGGCCAATGGCAGAGCGTTTAGACAAGCACGACACGATCCACCACGTACTGTTCGACGAGGACACCAACCAGGTCGGCAGCCTGGGCGACATCGTGGAGAAGCACGCCGGCGACGCCGTGTTCCTCGCCCCCCCGGAAAAGAGCGCGGGCGGGGCGGATGCGGGCCTGGCGGACTGGGAGGCGGAGATGCTGGAAACCGACCCCGCGCCCGACGCCGGGATGGACGGGGCCGACCTGTACTCCGAGGACGACGAGCGCGGCGTCTTCAGCGCGGACGCCACCGGCACCGTCGCGGGCATCGCGCGCGGCTTCGGGACGCACCTGCCCCAGGACATCGGGCAAGACGGCTTCCAGGTCGAGGCCATCCCCGACAGCGCCCTCCGAACGTCCCCCCGCCCCCTGGCCGACGGCGAGGAGCTGGACGACTACGACGACGACACGGACGATGGCAAAGACGACGCTAAAGGCAAGCTGGCCGCCGACTCGGAACCGTTCTCCCACATGGTCTCCGAGCCTGGCGGCGACGGCACCGCGATGGACGGCCAGATCCCCGTCAAACAGCGCCGCCCCTCCAGCACCGACGACGAGCTGGACGCCACGGGGGCGATGAAGTAGCCGACGTCAACGGTGACAAAAGGGGGAGCGGGCCGAATGGCCCGCTCCCCCTTTTCGTGAGATGTTGTAGCACTTTAAGCGCAGCCTTACAACTTTTTCCACGGTCTTCAACTGCTTCTATTGATAACACCTCACAATGTAGGGTATTATCTATTAAAGTCTTGGCAATATAGCTTAAAAATGTTTTAGTGTTACAAGCACTCGTTCTGCTTAGTGAAAGGCCGCCATATGCCCGAAATCATTGAGATTCCTCTGTCAGATTTCCTCGCTGACACCGGTAACGCTCGGCTAGTGAATGAGCAGACGAGCCAGCAGGCTACCATTCTTGCACTAGCGAAGCAAGAGAGCAAAAAATTACTGAAGCTTGCTGCTGATATAGTTGAGCATGGACTAGATCCAATGACTCTTCCTGCCGTTGTTGCTATCGCCGACAAAAAGAAGCAATACACGGTTATCGAGGGCAATCGCCGTGTCGTCGCACTGAAGGCTTTGGAAACTCCTTCACTCGTTGCTTCGGCATTTTCCCCGACAGACCAGAAGCGACTGCATCAACTCTCACAGAAGTTCATGCAGAAGCCGATTCACTCCATAAAGTGCGTCCTGTTTGGTCCTGAAGAAGAACTAAATCATTGGGTTGATTTAAGGCACACGGGGCAAAATGAAGGCGTCGGACTTGTTGAGTGGGGGTCAAATGAGAAAGATCGTTATGCGGCACGTCATGGTCAGAGGTCGCCAGCCGGTAAAATTCTTGATTTTGTCGAACGTGCTGGCCTACTGAGCGAAGAGGCGCAGCAATCAAACACTAAGGTGATTACAAATCTCGCTCGCCTCATTGGTAGCCCAGCAGTTAAGAAGAAAATCGGCATCGAGGTTGTAGGCAGGGATGTAATCATGCTGTATCCTGCTGAAGAGGTCACAAAGAGCCTTACTCGTGTTGTTGAGGACCTCAAGACTGAGAAAATCAAGGTTGGCGACATCTACACAAAAGAGGATCGTACTGCGTATTCAGAATCTCTTCCAGTTAACACTTTACCAACTCCTTCTACTCGTCTCTCGGTCGGAAAACCGCTCGGCGCAGAGGGAGGGATAAAGCAAGTTGTCGGAAAGCCGACACTGAAGGCTAAACCAAAGAAGTCAGAAGCAGAGCGAGGGGAGCTTATACCAAAGAGCTGCCAACTCGGCATAACTTCGCCTAGAATAAGTGCCATATACAAAGAGCTAAAAACTCTCAGTTTGGAGCAATATTCAAACGCTTGCTCGGTAGTCCTTCGGGTTTTTGTTGAACTCAGTGTGGACCACTACATCGCTGAGAACACACTTATGACGGATAAAGATCGCCGGTCCATGCCTCTTGCCAAACGTCTTAAAGTGGTTGCAGATGATCTCGAACTGAAAGGAAGAATCACCCCACCACTTCAAGATGCCATACAGAAAGTTGCCAACAGCCATTTCGTGCTTGCGGCATCTACCGTGACGTTTAACCTGTATGTCCACAACGAGTACACCTTCCCAAAGCCAACAGAACTAAAGGTGGCATGGGACGAGCTACAGCCATTTATGGAGACGCTATGGTTTCAAGAAGTGGATACAAGCAGAAGAAGTAGCCTCAGTGCGTCAAGCGAACAGAGATAGAGAAAGCCATGCCAGACAGCCACCAGCGCCGTTTCGTTTCTCCCCTACGCTACCCCGGCGGCAAGGGGAAAGTCGCCAACTTCATCAAGTTACTTTTTATTCACAACAATTTGATTGGTAAGCCTTACGCCGAGATTTATGCTGGTGGTGCAAGTGTTGCTTTATCTCTACTTTACGAGGAGTACGCCTCGCACATTTACATCAACGACCTTAACCGTAGCATATACGCTTTTTGGGATGCTGCTCTAAACAATGTAGAGGCTTTATGCCGCCTGATTACGGACACAGATGTTACGATGGAAGAGTGGCAACGTCAGCGAGCCGTACAGGAGGCCAAAGCTCCATTACCTCTCGACCTTGCATTCTCGACATTCTTTTTAAACCGCACGAACCGTTCAGGAATCATTAGCGGCGGTGTCATTGGTGGCAAGAACCAGGCAGGAGAATGGAAGATGGATGCTCGGTACAATAAGGGGGACTTAATCCGCCGCATAGAGAAGATTGCTCGCAATCGTAATCGTATTACGCTCACGCAACTTGACGCAGTAGACTACATACAGGCAGTGTTACCAACACTGCCGACTGGAACTTTCAGCTATTTAGACCCGCCGTACTATGTCAAGGGGGAAGGTCTATACGAGCACTTCTATCAACATAGCAATCATGTGGAGATAGCACGACTGGTTCGCGGCATTGTTCAGCCTCATATTGTCTCTTATGACGCAGCCAAAGAGATTCTTGACTTATATGAGGGCTATGATAAAATCGCCTATGGCCTTAAGTACAGCGCGGCAGATCGCTACCTTGGCGCGGAGGTCATGTTTTTCAGCCCTGGGCTTACACACCCTGAAGTTGATACGCCCGCGAACATCAACATAAAAATTATTCAACAGATTCAGGCAACAGGATCACTGTTCACTTAACTGCTACCAGCCTCCGCTCCTATTACATCTGTTCCTTCTTTCTCCTGCTCCGCTAAAAAGTCCTGCACCTGCCAGCGGGTGTTGCGTCCGTGTGTGCCGAGGTAGTCCAGCATGGCTTCTTCGGCGAACTCCAGGTCGGCCAAGTCGGACGGGGTGAAGTCGTGGCGCACGGCCTCCCAGACGGCCTGGAGGTCGGCGGGCGGGAAGACGCGATGGGCGTCGCGGACGCTGGCGGGCTTGACTTTCAAAAACACCTGGTCCGACCCCTCGAAGCGGCCCTTGACGACGTAGCCCTCTAACCCGTCGCGGGCGGCCAGGTGCTCTAGCGAACGCAGGCGCTTGTAGACGTCGCCCGCCTCGCCGCCGCCGGTCAGCCGGCCCTGGAGCTGGACCAGATTGAGGCGGTAGTCTTCGGCGATCCGTTCTTTTTCCAGGCGGTCAGCGAACATGAAATCCGGGTCAATCACGTCGATGAGGATCAGGTCAGGCCGGTCGGCGGGGACCACGGTCTCGATCTCGGGCAGGGTCATCTCGAAGCAGGGCACGTAGCCCAAATCGGCTAATTTGTAGGCCTGCGGGTAGAGCCGGTCGGCCAGACGCCGCGCCTGCGAGCCGTAGTCGATGCCCAGGCCGCGCACGTTCTCGATGCCCGCCGCCACCAATGGGTTGCTGCCGTCGCGGACGTCGCGCGTGGCGAAGAAATACTTGTCGGCCTGCTTGTAGAGCCGGATGTTGACCCCGTCCTCTTTCTTCTCCACGATCACCTCGCCGTCGCGCAGGGAGCGGAACAAGACGCGCTCCTGGGTCTGGGCGAAGCGGTCCGTGGTGTAGTCCGAGACGGGCAGGATGCGCGGGTAGCCGCGCACGATCCGGCGCGTGTCGGCAAAGAAGATCGTCCCCTTGAGCACGTAGGAGACCGGTGCGTGGCTGCCGGACTGGTGGAAGGTGATCGCCGCGCCCTCTTGAGAGAACGAGCCGACGGGGACGCCGAAGAAGGCCCCCAGCGCGTCGCGCGTGAACGCGGGCACCGTTTGGGCGCAAAGGCGCAGTTTTTCGGCGATGTCGAGGTACATAGCTTGGTGTTTCTAGGCCGTGGAACCCACCCGGCTCGCCGGAGGCTCGCCACCCTCCCGATGCGGGAAGGACAAGCGGGAGGCTCGTCATAAGGTTCCGTTGTCTTGACGAGGCACCCAAGAACCCGGCAACCCTCCGTCCCCTTCCCAGCTATCCCTCCCGAGGCGGGAGGGTGGTGGGCTTGCCCGCCGGGTGGGTTCTTATCGGGTGAGTTCCCGCGTCCCGCACGTAGAAGTAGAGCAGCGTGCCGCCCGGCGGGGCGTTCGGGAACGTCGGCGGGACCGTCAGCCTGCCCGAACTCCCGCCGCCGACCGGCGGCAGCAGGAGATAGTTGCCGTCTGGCTGCAAGAACGTGAGCTGCCCGACGTCGCCGCCGTCGCTGTTAATCGCGCCCCAGACGCCCTTGGCGAGCCAGAACCGCTGCTCGTCGGAGACGGTCCAGCCGCCGCAGGGCGGGCCGTGCCCGTGCGAGGCCATCACGCCCGCCCCCTCGGTGCCGGTCTGTTTGACGAACAGCAAAAAGAAGTGCTTCTGGTCTTTGGACCAGCCGACGGTGGCCCGCGTGGTCTGGATCCAGTCCACGTTGGGGATGTACCCGGCCTCATCGGCGGCGCACGGCACGGGCTGATGCGGGGCAGGGTCGCTCATGTTCGGCCACGGGTGTAGTTTCTGCGCCCGCCCGTCTTTGATGAGGCACTGCGCCCCGCCGGATGCGAACGTGAACGACTTCGCCAGAGTCGCTTTGTCGGGCATTAAAAGCGTCCTGAACGTCGCCCGCCCGTGCGCGTCGTACTGCGCGCCGAACGTCCACCGCGCCTGGCCGACGTTGCAGTGGACCTTGCCGTCGATGACGACCGGCGTGACGTGGTGCCCGACGTAAATAGATCGGGGATCGACGGACTTGCCCCGCGCGGCGTCGCAGTCGAAGAACAGGCCGTGCCAGGCCGCCACGACCCGGCCACGACCCGCCGCGTTCAGGTGCCGCGTCGCCCACCCCACCCCATGCGGCCAGCAGTCCGCCATGTCGTCGAAGGGCCGCGCGTCGTCCTGGTCCTGATCATAGATCTCGAACCGCAGGCCGGGGTTTCTTCCCAGGTCGAAGTCGAAGAAGTCCAGCACGGTCCCGTCGGGCGAGGACGTGTCCAGCCAGTGCGTCACGCCCGCGTGCGGCGTGTCACGGGCGGCATGGGGCCAGGGCCAGACCGCGAGCGGCGAGGGGATCGGCGGGGCCGGCGGCGGCACGACCGGCGGCAAAGAACGCCGCCAGAAGAACAGCCCCGGCCCGGCGAGGGCGACGGCGGCGAGGAGGCTAAGAAGGATCAGGCGGCGGGGCTTCATGGGTGGCTTCCTGGTCCGTGCTCCCGGAAGAACGTCAGCAGGGCGGCGGCGACCGGATCGGGCCGCTCCTCGGGCAGCCAGTAGCCGCCGCGCGGGATGATTTCGATACGGACAGGCACCGCCCGCCGTTCCCCCGCCGCCCGTGCTCCCGAGAGGTCTGCGGCGCTCAGGCGCGGGTCGCTCTCGCCCAGCAGCAGAAGATAGGGAACGCTTGAGTCGGAGCCGGGTGTCAAGACGGGGGAGGCGCGGAACGGAGCCAGGCTCGCCCGCAGCGCGCCCGGCTGGGACAGGGCGCGGACGTACACGGCGAGGTCCTGCTCGGGCAGCATGTCCGGGTCGTGGGACCAGGCCCGGAAGAAGTGGCGCAGGTAAGCCTCTAGGTGCGGCGCGAGGAGCAGCTCGGGCAGGTCCGGCGTTTGGTGGAACCCGCCATGCCAGCCTGCGGGCGTCACGCCCGGCCCGGCACTGAGCGTCGCCAGGCCCGCGACTTCTTGGGGATGATCTGCCGCGTAGGCGGCGGCGACATCCGCGCCCTCCCCGTGCCCGACAGCGAAGACCGGCGCGTCGCCCAGCCCCAGAACAGAGACGAGTTCGCGCACGTCTTCCTTGCGCGTTTGGGCGTCATACCCCTCCGTCGGCTTGTCCGAGTCGCCCGCCCCGCGCCCGTCCGGCGCGACGACGCGGTAGCCGGACGCCGCTAGGGTGGGCATGACCCGACGCCAAGCGTGCCCCGTCTGCGGCCAGCCGTGCAGGAGCAGCACGGTCGGCCCGTCGTCGCCCAGGCACCGGAAGCGCAGCCGCAGGCCGGAGGACAGGCGCAGAAACCCCAGTTCAAGCGGAGACATAGGCGGTCACGGCCCCACATCGCGGACGTACCAGTACATCAGAGACCCGCCTGGCGGAGCGCCCGAGAAATCGGCGGACAGGGCGCGGCGGACGCTAGCCGATGACCAGCGCGGCTCGGACATCTCGTAGCGGCGGGACATCTCGTACTGGCCGTCCGGCAGACGATAGACGAGCTGCGCCACATCCCCGGCGTCGCTGTTGACCGCGCCCCAGACGCCCAGGGCGTGCCAGAAGCGCGCCTCGTCGGGCAGCGACCAGCCGCCATCCAGGGGGACGTGGTGCTCCCAGGCCCACTCGCTGACCGCTTCCTCGTCCGGCTCTTTGACGAACAGGAGGTAGAGGTGGCGGCTGTCCCGCGACCAGCCCCACGAGACGCGGCTGGTCTTCATCGACGCGAACGCGGGGTGCGCGCTGTTCCCAACGGCATACGGCGGCAGCGGCTGGACCTGCCCCTCGCGCACCAGGCACTGCGCCCCACCCGCCGCGAACGTAAAGTCGCGGGCCAACGTCCCAGCATCGGGCAGGTGGACGGCGCGGAACGTCGGCCTGCCGTCCGGGCCGTCCTGCACACCGAACGTCCAGCGGTGATTTTCGGTGTGGGCGTAGTGGGGCACGCCGTTCAGCACGACCGGCGTGACGTGCGAGGCGGTCGAGGCTGGGCCGGTCGTGTCGTAGTCGTAGAACAGGCCATTACAGGCGGCTAAGACCGTCCCGCGCCCGGTCTCATTCAGGTGCTTCGCCGCCTGCGCCACGCCCATCGCCCACGGGTGCGCCTTGTCGTCAAACGGCTGGGCGTCGTCCTCGTCCTGGTCGTACAGCCCGAAGCGCAGGCGCGGGTTGGCACCAAAATCAAAGTCAAACAGGTCAAGCTGCGTCCCGTCCGGCGACGATTGGTCAAACCAGTGCGCGACGCCCAAATGAGGCCGGTCGAACGCGGCCCCGCGCCAGGGCCAGCCGGCCAGGGCGGCGGGCGCGTCCGGGTCCGCCCCGATGGCGACCGGCAGCGGCCCTAAATACCGCCACTCCGTTGCCGCCGCCCCGGCCAGCGTCAGAGCCAGCAGGCCGAGCAGGATCAGCCCGCGCCGGTTCTGCTTCCGCCGCTGTGTCAAAGGGGAAAGCATGGGTCAAAAAAACGCGCGGACAGGCCCGTGGCCTGTCCGCGCGCCCTTCGGGAACGTCAGCGGGACGCTACTTCTTGGCGAGGTCAATGTTGATCTGGATGAACGACTTCCACTGGTCGGGGACTTCATCTTCCATGAAGATGGCATCGACCGGGCACTCCGGCTCGCACAGGCCGCAGTCGATGCACTCATTGGGGTCGATGTAGAGTTGGTCCCCGGCCTCGTGGATGCAATCCACGGGGCAGACGGCGACGCAGGATTTATCTTTGACCCCGATGCAGGGTTCGGCGATCACGTAGGGCACGGGCGGTTCCTCCAAGGGCGTTCTAAAGGTCGGTGGCCCTTATGATACCCACCGGCGGCGCAAATAGCAAGTCTCGGGGAGCAAAACGAGGTCAGATCCGCGCCCCCTGGGCGTTCAGGCGGCGGCGCAACTCGTCGATGTCGATGTGCCGGGGCGGGACGCCCTGCTCCAGACTGAGCGCGGCGGCCAGGCCCGCGGCCTCGCCGAAGGCGCGGCAGTTCTGCTGGATTCGCACGGCGGCCTGGGCGGCAAAGGTGGCGGACAGGCAGCGGCCCGCGACCAACAAGTTCTCGACGCCCACGGGCAGCAGGCAGCGGTAGGGAATCTCGTGGTAGTGGCCGGGCGGCAGGTGCTTCATGATCAGCCCGCCTTTGGCTTTGGTGCTGTGGATGTCGATGGGATAAGAGTTGCGGGCGACGGCGTCGGGGAAGCGGGCTTCCGTGAGATAATCTTCCTCGGTCAGCGTGTAGGCGCCCACGATGCGGCGCGACTCGCGGACGCCGACCATCGGGGCGACGGTGCCGATGTAGGAGTCCTCGAAGCCCTTGACGTAAGCCTTGAAGAAGCGGGCGATGCGGCGAATCTTCTGCCGCCCGACCGTCTGTGCTTTCGAGAGGTCCCAGGCGTCAGTCGCCGACAGCCCGGAGATGCGGGGGCAGTTGAAGGCCAGCTCGCCCGGACGGCCCAGCATCGAGAAGAACTGCAAATAGCCTAGATCGTCCGAGGCCAGCGTCCCGTCTTCAACGGCACGGCAGATCAGCGGCCCCAGGGGCGTGGACTTCGCCTCGCCCGCCCCGATCTCAAACAGCGGCGGGCGGGCGTAGCAGGCCATGCCCAGCTCGTCGGCCAGGAACGCCGCCGCGCGCTCCTGGTCCACATTAGCCAGGGCGAAGCGCAGGGACATCGGCTGGTTGTGGCCGTCGTCGGGGTCGCCCACCGCGCACGGTACGCCCGCCCGGAACGCCACGTCGGCGTCCCCGGTGCAGTCTATGGTCACGCGGGCGCTGACCCGCTGCCGCCCGGACTTGTTCTCGACCACCACGCCGGTCAGCGTATCCCGTTCAACAATTGCGTCACTGATGACCGTATGATAGAGGACGCGCCCACCGGCCTCGGCCAGCAGGTCGTCCAGCACGAAGGCCAGCGTGACCGGGTTGAACCAGAGCAGGTCGCCCGTCTTGTCCGTCGGCGGCGGGTCTAGCTGCGCGGCCCGGTGCAGGATCTCGTCGTTCAGCCCGTGCGTCAGGCTCTCTTCGAGTATCTTGTTCGGCATCATGGGCGTCACCCACGCCGCCGACTGCGTCCCGCCGAGCTGCCCTAGCTGCTCCACGACCAGCGTGTCCGCCCCGGCCCGCGCCGCCGTGATGGCCGCGACCACGCCCGCCGTGCCGCCCCCGCAGACCAGAACGTCGCAGTGGGCGGCGAGGGGAAATTCGATATAGTTGTTCATCGGTGGTTTCCGTTGTCAGGAGCGAGCGCGGCGGGGTCCTGCCGATAATAGCCGCTCAGAACTCGGTACAATTCCGGGTGCTCCGCCTGCATCCGATTGGGCCGCTCGAAGAAACACTCCGTCGCCACGGCGAAGAACTCAGCGGGGCTGGTCGCGCCGTAGGGGTCCAGCAGAGTCGGCTCGCCCGCCTCCGTTTGCGCGACGAGGCGGGCGTACTCGGCGCGCATGACCCGCGACCACGTCTCCAACTGTGCCTGGTCTTTGAGGTAGGGCACCCCGTCCGCCGCGCCGTCGCGCATGTCCAGCTTGTGCGCGAACTCGTGCAGGACGACGTTGCGCCCATTGCCCGCCTCGGCCCCGCCCGCGCGGGCATCCTCCCAGGACACGACGACCGGCCCGCGCAGTGCCGCCTCGCCCGCGTAGGGGACTGCCGACTCCTCGACCACGCCGCCCGCCACGCGCCGATAAGTCGTCACCAGGAACCCGCGCGGGTAGACGAGAATGGTCTCGACGTTCGGGAAGTAGTCGTCCCCGAAGCCCAGCACCAGCCGCGCGGCCTGCCCAGCGATGGTGACTCGAATTTCGTCCGTCAGCGCCAGCCCGCCGCACCCCTCCCAGTTCTTCTCGGCGACGATGACTCGCGTCGCGTCCAAGAGACGCTGCCAGAGGTCGGCGGGCAGGAGATCGTAGGACGGGACATAGGCCCGCACGTACCACAGCCACGGGGCGGGAAACGGGGCCGCCAGCAGCTCGCGCCGCCGGTGCGCCTGGGACCAGGGAAACATCATTGCTTATCGACGTCTACTCGGACAAGCCGCGCCAACCGCTGTCATAGCAAAAGTAATCTATATGGTTAGCCGGGTCTTGGATTCGGTATATCTGGGCGTCGTTTTGTTCCGCCTTCTCGACGATATATAACCAGAAGCTATCTTTCCTCTCCTGGGCTTCATGGAACTGGGTGTCCGAGAGAGTCACCCCTTGCTCATCCCAATCTCCGGCGCGCGACTTTACCTCGATATAGCGCACCACTTCCCTGGCCGCATTTTTTGACTCTACATCATAACCAGGATGAGTGTGTGACATCTCTTCAGGGTGACGACCTGCTTGCGTTTCCCATGCAAGGACGCGATCTACTCCTGCGCGGTTTATGTTCCCTCGGCTATCCGGTGCAATGCTTTTTTCATTTTCCTCGTGTGCATCGGCGTTCTCCTTCGGAAGAACATAAGAGAGCAGACGGGAGCGTTGACCTTCTAACCTGTTAGTTTCTCGGCTTGCCTGAGGATTAGTACCGGAACCATCCGTAGCCTTACTGTTGCCGGAAATATCTTGAGGTGAACCTGCATTAGAGGAAGTCTGTGTGGTAGGTTGCATTGCCTTTACCGCTGCTTCCTTCTCATTTTCCATCCAGCGCTTGAAGCTGTCCGGGTTCTTCTGGATGATTTCAATGTCCTCAACAGCCACACCCAGCTTTTGGGCCAACTGTTGTAGCTCTGACTTCTTCATCCCGAGTTGGTCAGCTAGGGTTCTGGCCTTTACTGTGTCTTTCTCGAAATCTTCAGGCAGGTCACTTAGGTAAAGTGTTGAGGGTGTCTGGAAGGTGCCAGATTTAGTGGGCAGCCACCCACTACCGCGGCATACCTTGCCTAAGCTCGACCACTGGTGCTCTTTTTTTGCGTTGCTGAAATCTTGGCGCGTCGCGCTTTCAACAACTCCTCCGATCAAGTAGCTGTTCGCAAGCAGATGGTTCCACAATATTTTTGCCCGCAGGGGGTTTATATGTAGCAGGGCATACTCTAAGCCTGTTGTTTCCGCAGTGGGATCAAATGAGTTCAACCCACGCTTATGTGATCCATGAGATGAGTTTTTGTAGGGATTATGCCGCCAAGTTGGGACGCTGGACAGCAGATTGAGAGCAGGTGCAATGTTTCCCCAGAGCCGATTCTGTTCCGACTCTTCATCCACGAACCATATGGCATCATTCCCTTCAAACCAGGCTTTTGTGTCCGCGGTTGAGTAAAAGACTTCTCGGCGGATAGGCTTCATCCAAGATTTTCTGTTTGGATCAGCCGCATTAACGGCCTTGATGAAGTAAGCTTCCTTGAGACCGTCTTGAAGTCTTTTCCGCTTCTCCTCAGAAGGAGAACCCAATGCCCTGCTGATCAATTCAAGGTGTTTGCTGTACACATCCTCAGCAACTTCAGGATGATTATTAGTGTAAAGAGGCAGAACGATCTCGATTACCTCATCAGCCATGTCAGGGTAATCAAGGCCAAGCTCCTTGAAGAAACGCAACGCCTTTTCATCTTGCGCTATGCTTCTCTTGACGGTAGGAAATTGTGTTTCACTATCGGGAGGAAGGTATACGCCGGGAGTCATGCCATCTGCTTTGAACGGTTCAACGTGGCTCCCGTCCTCAAGACGAATGAATGGCTTTCCACGGAGAGCACCTGCTGGTTGATAAGAGAACTTATCACGCCACAGCGCTTTTAGCTCCGTCAGGAAATTGTAGAACGCTACCAGCCAGCCATCGCTCTGCTTTTGGATGAACCCCAGCTCGAACTTATCAGCAAAAGACACCGGGGTGACAACGCCGATGGCGATTATCTGTTGCAAATACCTTCTGAGGGCGGAGGTTTGTTCTGCTTCCGTAATCTCTGAGGAAAGCCAATCGATTTCTGGGGCCGATTGAAACAGTTCCGACAATTGCTTGCTATCCAACAGCGACCGAAGGGCTGTGGTGTCGGCAATTCTGACTTGTTCAGCGCAAGCAAAACTGCCGCCCAAGGTGGGTATGAGACTTTCAGTCTTCAGAGCGTCCCGTGTGGCCTCATAGAGAGGCAAAAATATAGAACCTGCGAACTGACTTTCCTGGATTGGGAGACAACTGAGGCAAGGCACAGACAACAGCCCCATATCCCTTAGTTTCGGAAGACTTTCACGCAAAAGATTGGCACACGTCTGTGCGAGTTCGTGGTTCACTCTCTCTTGTGGCTTGATGTTTGCACGGTTATCTGTCAATAGAAATGGAGCGTGAATGCGGAACTTAAGGCCAACTCTTTCTTCCGTTGGAAAGTAGACACTCACCGGGGGTAAATCTAGCTCTGGAATGATGGTGTTACCATCCAGCTGAAAAGCGATGCGCGCGGCCAATCTTTGATCTGCACCTTCAATGGTGGCTACTCTATTGAAGAGCAAATACGTCTTCTCATCATACTTGCTACTGCCGGACAAAACACCTTCACCAACAAGTTGGCATTTTCCGCTTTCCCAGGCACTACCGGGTTCCCAGTTGCGCTCACACAAGTAGGTGCCGTGCTCCGTCTCTGTTCGCCATATAATTGACGTTAGGTGTTCCAAGAACAGAAGGGCATCCGCTCCCAGTGAGCGTAGTTTCGCCTGGATAACGGTATGCATATCGTCTGCTTGGCTTATTCTGAAGGGGAGGACGAAGCGTGTTAATTCTTCTGTGCCTTCCCTTTTCGCGACGCCCAACGCTATAGGCAAAACGAGGTTTTCGATGGCGAACGCGAACGGCGCATTTCCCAGTGTGGTGTGAATCTCAGGCCGATCAGTTACGACGAAGACGGATTTGAAGCCTATGCCGAACTTGCCGATCTTGTTTGCTTGCTCAGGCTTGTTACTGTTGCCAATACCGGTTATGTTCTTCACGTCGTCCGGCGAGAACAGGTTGCCCTGACCAAAGGGAGCGCCGTTATGACTAAAGACGAGGCTATCCTTCCGTAAGTCAAAGGTGACCTCGGTTGCTTCCTGGTCTTCAGCGTTCTGGAGAAGTTCGTAGATGAAATGATCCGGTTCAGCGTATTTATCAACGGTTGACTGCCAAATGCCATGCTCGAAATCGTTCTCACGGCTGATTTCGATGAAGGACTTGCGGGAGTTGTACAACTCGGTGAACCAATCGCCTTCACCATGTTCCGATGAGCTTTTCATCCTGTCACCTTATGTGCTAAAATGTTACGGAAGCGGACCGCCTCCCGAATTGTCGCCTCGCCGTAGAAACGGGGCCAGTACGGATGCGCGCGTGGCACACGCATTTGCCTAGGGGGCGGGCACATCTATTCTGGCACGACCCGCACCGAGATTTCTCGGTGCTTTATTGTTTGCGGAGCCGATCCGATGCCCGTGTCCCCGGACTTGTCCGCGAACACCAGAGTACACGCTCGGAGTTCCCGCCGTGGGAACCAAAATCCTGCCCGGCGCGTCTGGGAGTGGGAAAAGGGGTACTCTACACTCTATGACTGAACGAATCAAGCGCTTCTGGATACGGGAGCCGTTCTGCGGGCTGTCGCACGGGCTGGGGGCGCTGCTGTCGGTCGCGGCCCTGGTCGCGCTGCTGGTTTTGGCGCGGGGCAAGCCGTGGCACACGGTCTCGTTCGCCGTGTTCGGGGTCAGCCTGATCGTGCTGTACACGGCGTCCGCCTTGTACCACTCACTGTGGGTGAAGCCGCAGCAGATCGACAAGCTGATGCACTTCGACCACATCGCCATCTTCCTGCTGATCGCCGGCACCTACGCGCCGGTGTGCCTGGTCGGCCTGCGCGGGGCGGGGGCGTGGGGGTGGACCCTGTTCGGGATCGAGTACGGGCTGGCCCTGGTCGGCATCGTGTGCAGCCTGGTCTGGAAGCGTTTCCCGGACTGGGCGCGGATCGGCATTTATCTGGTCATGGGCTGGCTGATCGCGCTGGCCATGACGCCGCTGCGCCACGTCTTCCCGCCCGCCGCCATCGCCTGGCTGTACGCGGGCGGCATCGCCTACTGCGTCGGCACCGTCGTGTTCGCCACCGACAAGCCGCACCTGTGGCCGGGCAAGTTCAACGCCCACGACCTGTGGCACATCTTCGTCCTGGCCGGCAGCGCCTGCCACTTCGTCCTGATGGCCTGCTTCGTCGCCCGCATGGTGTAGAGAAAAGCACAAGCGCCCGGCGGCCCCTGAAGAGGCCGCCGGGCGCTTTCTGTTTGTGTCTACGCGGGCGCGTCCGCCTTCAGGTCCAGATAGGCCAGCTCCTGCGGGGTCAGCGCGATGTCCAGCGCGGCGGCATTGGCGGCGAACTGGTCGCGGGTGAGGCTTGAGATCAGCAGGAACAGGTTCATCGGCTGGCTGAGGGAGAAGGCGACGGCGATCTGGGCGACGCTGACGCCCTTGGATTGAGCCAGAGCACGGGCGCGGTCCAGGCGCTCGAAGTTGGTCTCGCCGCAATAGCACTTGATGCAGATCTGGGCGAAGTAGTTGTCCGGGGAGAACGTGTCCAGATTGTCCCGGTGGTAGATGTCCGAGAAGAAACCACCGGCCAGGCTCGACCAGGGCGTCACGGCGATGCCCGACGCGGCATAAGCGGCGCGGGCCGCCTCGCCCTGCGGGCCGCTGATGCTGATGCAGTCGTCCCAGGGCGGCGCGTACATCTCGGCCAGGCTGTAGTTCGGGCTGGAAACGGCGAACGGAGTCAGCCCGTGCTCCTGGGCGTAGGCGTTGGCCTCGGCGATGCGCGCGTGAGTCCAGTTGGAGCCGCCGAATGCCCCAATGCGGCCTGCTTTTTGGTGGGCGTTCAGGGCCTCGACGAGGGGGCCGACCGGGACCGCGGGGTCGTCCCGGTGCAGCACATACAGATCAAAATAGTCCAGGCCCTGCCGCTGCATCGACTCGGCCATGTCGGCCTCGATGTCGGCGGGCGTGACGCGGTTGCGGCCCCCGTAGGGGTGCGCGCCTTTGGCGAGGATGACGACGCGGTCCTGGACGCCGCGTTCGCGCACCCAGCGGCCCAGAGTGGACTCGTTGCCCTCGCCGTAGACGTGGGCCGTGTCGAACGTGTTGATGCCGTGCTCCATCGCCAGGTCGAGCAGGGCAAAAGCCTGGTCCGGCTTGCTCGGATCGAAGGCCGTGTTGGCCGTGCCCTGCACGAGCCGTGAGACCGGCTTGTTGACGCCGGGGATGTTGCCGAATTTCATAGGGAAGTGGTCCTTTGGTGGGCGTCAGCGGCTGAGAACGGGGTCGCCCTTGCGGGGGCCGGGTGACGTCCCGGCGGGCGCGACTCTTTGGACGAACCGGGCGATGCGACGCACGGCTTCTTCGATCTTCTCCAGGCTCGTCGCGTAGGAGCAGCGGACGTGCCCCTCGCCGCCCTGCCCGAAGGCGGTGCCGGGGACCACAGCGACGTGCTCCTCGAACAAGAGCCGCTCGGCGAACTCCTCGGACGTCAGCCCGGTCGGGCGGACGCTGGGAAAGGCGTAGAACGCCCCCTGCGGCAGGTGACAGTCCAGGCCCGCCGCGTTCAGCCCGTCCACGATCAGGCGGCGGCGCTGGTTGTACTGGCCCACCATGTCGCGCACGGCGGGTTCGGCGCTCTTCAGTGCCTCGATGGCGGCCTTCTGGGCCGTGATCGGGGCGCACAGCATGGTGTACGAGTGGATTTTCATCATCGCGCCCAGCAAATCGGGCGGGGCGCAGACGTAGCCCAGCCGCCAGCCGGTCATGGCGTAGGCTTTGGAAAAGCCGTTGAGCAGGATCGTCCGCTCGCGCGCGCCGGGCAGGGACGCGACGCAGGTGTGTGCCCCGTCGTAACACAGCCGGTCGTAGATCTCGTCGCTGATCAGATAGAGGTTATGCCGACGGGCGAAGTCCACGACTTCCTGCACCCGCGCGCGCGGCATGACGGCCCCGGTCGGGTTGCTCGGATAGCCCAGCACGACCGCCTTGGTGCGCGGAGTCCGCGCGGCTTCGAGCTGTTCGACCGAGACGCGGAACTCGTCGGCCATCGTCGTCGGGACGCCGATGGGGACGCCGCCGGACAGGCTGACACACGGCTTGTAGGAGACGTAGCACGGCTCGGGCACCAAGACCTCGTCATCGGGGTCGAGAATCGCCCGCATCGCCAGGTCCATGCCCTCCGAGACTCCTACCGTGATCAGGACTTCATCTTCGGGCCGGTAGCGGACGCCGTAGAGCGTATCCAGATGCTTCGCGATGAGCCGGCGCAGCTCCAGAATGCCGTAGTTGCTGGTGTAAGTCGTCTGCCCGCGCTCCAGCGAATAGATGGCGGCCTCGCGCACGGCCCAGGGCGTGGGGAAATCCGGCTCCCCCACCGACAGCGAGATGACGTCCTGCATCTGCGCGGCGATGTCGAAGAACTTGCGGATGCCCGAGGGCGGCAGGTCGCGCGCGATCCGCGAGAGCGCCGGGGGGGACATAGGCTCGTAACGGGTCTCGGGGTGTTCGGTGGGGGCGTCTTTGCTCATGGGGTTGTCTCTCGGGGCCGCCGGCTACGGCGTCACGACCAGGCGCGGGTCGGGGTCGGTCTCGACGAACAAATCCTGGTCCTCTTTGTAGCGGCGCAGCAGGAAGTGCGTATCCGTGCCGGTCACGCCCTCCAAAGTGGAAAGCTTTTCGGCGACGAAGCGGCCCACCTCGCGCATGTGCGCTCCCTCGACGACCACGCGCAGGTCGCTCCCGCCGGACACGAGCCAGACGGAATGCACCTCGGGATAGCGGTAGATGCGCTCGGCCACGGCGTCGAAGCCGACCTCGCGGGCGGGCAAGACTTTGACGTCGATGAACGCGAAGACGCGCTCGACGCCCGCCCGCTCCCAGTCGATGATGGTCTTGTAGTGCTTGATGATCCCGCGCCGCTCGTAGCCGGCGATGGCCGCGCGGACTTCGGAAACGTCGCGCCCGGTCAGCGTCGCGATGGTGTCCGGCGATGTCCGGGCGTCGCGGGCCAGGATGGTGAGGATTTCGTCCGGCTGGGGGTCGGTAGCGTCGGTCAGCGGCATGCCGTCAGTATGGCACGGGGCCGGGCGGATGTCAACCTACTTCCCGCTCAGCGTGTAGGACAGCTTGGTGCCGTCGGCGAGCCATTTGACGTGTCCGTCGGCGAGCGCGTAATCCGTGCCGCCCGGGTGACGTCCAGGATTAGGAACGGACTCGCCCGTATCGCTGGCGTTCTTCGTGCCCTTGCTGCTCTCGAACAGCATGACGGTGGACGCGGGGCTGTCAAGCTGCGCCACGGGAGCGCGGGACAGGGTGCGGTTGAAGGCGTAGCTCCACTTCTCCCCTGCTGGGGCTGACGGGTCGCGGAAGATGGCCTCGGTCTTGACGTAGGGCATGATCTCGTCCACCCACTTGTCGGCGTCCGGCAGATGCTCGTCGTTGTCCTGGGTGTACTGGATGATGCCCAGCGCGATCTGCTTCAGGTTGGACTGCGACGCCGCTTGCTGCGCCTTGGCGCGCATCCCCGCCATCTCGGGTGCCGCCAGCAGCATCGTCTTCTCGCCATCAACCCGGATCACCCCGCCCGCCGCAGGGTCGGACACGGTCGCGACCTTGAGCACTTTTACAGATTCGGCGGGCGTCCCTACCTGGTAGGTCCGCACCAGCACCACGCTCGGGTCGCCCGGCGACGCGCCGAGCACACGGAACTTGAAGTGCAGCGTGTCGTGGATGTCGGCGAACAGAGCCACGACCGGGAGCAGAGCCGGCGGCAGGCTTTTGAGCATTTCGGGGCGGGTCAGGTCCCTGGCGAGCTGTTCGCGCCCGCCGGCGGGGAACTGCACCTGGGTGTCCGGCGAGAGCAGCGCATAGGCCGCGTCTCCCTTCCCGGCCAGATGGGCGGCGACGTACTGCCGCACGACGGCCACGGTGGGCGTGTCGGCGGCAGCGGCACCGGGCGCGGCCTGGGCTAGGCGTGGGGAGAGGGCGGGCGTTAGGGCCAGCGCCAGAGCGGCGAGTGAGCAGGTGAAGAGCAGGCGTCGCGGGTTCATGGGGTGCCTCCGGGAGTGTCGTTGTTGTTACAACGCGGCGGCGGGGTGATTGGGTTCGGCCCAGCCGAAATTGCGGCTGTTTTGGGAACCAATCTTAGGCGTTCGCTGTTCTTGATAGTAGCAGACAACAAAGAGCAGGGGGCCAACATGAGAATTCAGTCTTCGATGCTGGTGCATCTGGGGTTCGGGAAGTACGTGCGGTCGGACCAGGTGACGGCGGTGCTGCCGATTGAGCAGGACCGGGGGCCGGGGCGACGGACGTTCGTTCACGTGCAGGGGCAGACCGACCCCGTCGTCGCCTCGCGCTCCGAGGACGCCCTGGTGCGCGACCTGGTGCAAGAGCCGAAGGAGATCACGCAGTCGCGGCAGCAGCAGGAGATCCTGCGCGACCTGCTGCAAGACCTGGGCAGCGTGAACGCCACCGTCCGGCGCATCGCCCGCGACGAGGGCGGGCTGGACCTGGACATCCTGGAGCGGCGTATCCGTGAAGTCGTGGAGGAGTAGACACGGCAGGCAGAAAGCCCGGCGCACCCGCGCCGGGCTTTTTCGTTTCGGGGCCGCTCAGAGGGCCGCGATCTTGACGACGAAGGCGTTGTTGTTCTCGTCGTAGGGGCTGGTCCGGCTGTGGCGGCGGTTGACGGCCTGGCCGGCGTGGTAGACGGGGAAGTTCTCCGAGGCCGTGGCCCCGGTGACGTAGACGTGGCCGGAAGGCCCCGCAGCGATGGCGGTGCCCTCGTCGGACTCGCTGCCGCCCAGAAAAGTCGAGAAGAGCAGCGCCCCATCGGGGCCGAACTCTGTTACGAAGGCGTCCCGGCTGCGGACGTAGTTCAGGGGCGTACTCTGGCCTCGCATGTCGTAGCCGCCGCCGTAGGCCGGCTGGAAGGCGTCCTTGACCGGGAAGTCCGGCGAGGTCGTGGAGCCGGTAACCCAGGCGTCGCCGCGCGCGTCTACGGCGACGCCGCGCGCGTGCTCCCAGCCGCGCCCGCCCAGGTAGGTGGAGAAGACCAGGCTCCGCCCATCCGCACTCAGCTTGGTGACGAAGGCGTCGTGGTTGAAGCCTGCCGCGTCGGCCTTCACCGGCTGGCTGGCGTTGACGACGGGGAAGTCATCGGCCACGGTGTCGCCGGCCACGCAGGCCTCACCGGCGTCGTTCACGGCGATACCCATGCCGCTCTCGTCGTCGCCGATCTTGATGCCGCCCAGGTAAGTGCAGTAGACCAGAGCGCCAAGCGGGTCGAACTTGGCGGCAAAGGCGCAGGCGTTGTATTCGCGGTCCTTGGCCGGCTGGAACGCGCCGGGCGTGGTGGGCAGGTGCCGGGAGATGGCGCGGCCCGTCAGGTAGGCGCTGCCGTCACGGCCCACGGCCAGGGCGGGGCGGTCGGCCTCGGGGAAGATCAGCGAATAGGCCAGCCCGGTCCCCTGCGGGTTCAGCCGGGTGAGGAAGGTCCACCAGGAGTGGCCGCGCGTGTCGGCGTGGGGGAGGGTCGCGGGGAAGTCCGGGGACTGGGTCTCGCCGGCGATGAAGGCATCCCCTGAGCCGTCCACGGCGATGCCGTGCGGGAGGTCCGGCCCCTTGCCGCCCAGGAACGTCGAATACTCCAGGCGCGCGCCGTCCGCGCTCATCTTGACGGCGAAGGCGTTCCAGCCGCCGCCGGTGCGCTGCGCCTGGAACGCGCCAGGCGTCGTGGGGAAGTCGCGGGACAGGGTGTGGCCGGTGACGTAGACCGCGCCGTCCTTGTCCACGGCGATGCCGTCCACCGCGTCGCCGCTCCCGGCGCGGCTGCCGATGTAGGTAGAGTAGACGAGTGCCGAGCCGTCCGGGGTCAGCTTGGAGACGAAGATGTCGCCGGTGTAGCCGACCTCCACCCCCGTGTTGACCGTGGGGAAGTCCGCCGATCCCGTGTAGCCGGCCACGTAGGCGCTACCCGCCGCGTCGGCGGCGACGCCGACGCCGCCGTCGTCCATGCTGCCGCCCAGGAACGTGGAGTAGACGCAGGTCGGGTCGATCACCAGCGGCCTGGCCTTGTCGTAGGTGCCCAGGGAGAACTTGACCGAGCCATCCCCCTGCGGGCTGTACCCGCCCTGCACGGGGCGGCGACGCCCCCCGACCGCCTGGTAGACGCGGGGCCGGTGCCAGCGCATCGGCCCCGCCGCCGTCTGCGCGACCAGATCGCCCGCGGCGTCCACCCGCACCGACAAAGCGCCGTCAAACGCCAGCCGGATCTGGCCGGGGTCGTGCCGGGGAGCGACGACGAAGTCGTACTCCAGCTGCTGCTGCGTCCCGTAATAGACCATGTCCACGCCGGGATACACGCCCCGGCAGCGGACGCGGGCGTAGTTCGTGACGTTGGTGCGCCACTGCCGGGCGTCCCTGCCGACGAAATAGTTGCTCCGCGTCGGCAGCGCCCCCTCCCCCGTCACCGCCGCCGCCGCACTGCCCCCCATCAGGGTCATCCGCAGTGTGGACGCCTTGCCGCCGCTGCGGCCCAGCGTGAAGACGGCCCCGGTCGGCGTGAGGAACAGGGCGCTGTCACGGGCGCGCGCGAGGAACCTGACCTGCGGGTCGGTCTGCCCCCGGTTGGCGGCGAACTGGAGCGGCAGCCGCCCGTAGGCCGGAGCGGGGGCGGAAAAGGCCCACCCGGCGGCGGGCAGCAGCGCCGTCAACGCGGCGAATAAGACGACAGACAGAGCGGCGAAAGTGACACGTCTTTCCATCCCACTATTTTACCCCCCGACTGCGGGAATAGCGAAAAAAGCAACGGCCCGGCGCATCCGCGCCGGGCCTTTTTCGTCGGAGTTTTAGGCCGGAGCGCGGGAGACGCCTTGCGCCGCCCGGCCCGCAGGGGCAAGCCGGCGGACTGCGGAGGTTCCGGCGCGGCGGACGGGTCAATCGACACGTCGCCTGCCCGGTACCGACGGCCTGCCCGGTGCCGTTGGTCTGTGTGTCGCCGTGGGGACTGCCGGCCTGAGTCGTCAGAAAAAGCGCGGCGGAGCAGAGCGGCAGAACATCGCACGCCGATCAAGAACGAGCGCGGCATGGCGGGCGCGGCATCGGCCTGAGACGCTTCCGGTGATGGGAAGCCTGACTGTACACGGCGACCGTTAAAGCACTGTCAAATTAAAGCACCGTTAAATGGCCGCGCCTCGGATGCAACGGCAGGAAAGATGTGTGGGCGGGCGTGGGAACAAAGGGAGGCGTGGGGACTTCTTAAAGTGGGCATACTCTGGGGTAAGTCACATCAACAACTCGCATTTCAAGGAGAAACTCATGAACCTCTGGAAACAGGTCTGGCGCATAATTCAGATGACCCGCCGCGTCGGCGGATGGAAGGCGGCGACGACCCTGGTCCGCAGCGCGCCCAAGCAGATCCACCTGTTCCGGCTGCTGCTGGCCGACCCGCGCGTACCGGTCTGGGCCAAGGCCGCCCTGGCCGGGGCGCTGATCTTCGCGGTCAGCCCGCTCAACCTGCCGAACTTCATCCCGTTCATCGGCCCGCTGGACGACTTGGGGATCGCGCTGCTGGCGGGCAACTTCTTCCTGAAGCAGGTGCCCGCCCACGTCCTGACCGAGCACCGCTACACGGCGGGGCTTGCTGACGGCTTCGAGGCGGCCTAGCCGCCCGAGATGGACGCCTGACAAACGGACGGGGCGCGGACCATTCGGTCCGCGCCCCGTTTGGGTCGGGGGACTGGCCCCTACATGGCTTTCTTGGGGGCCAGGATGGCGTTGGTCTTCGCCACCTGCATTTTGGCGACGGCGGGGGTGACCTGGACCGTCTTCATCTTGCCCTTGCTGTCCGGGCAGGCGTAGTTGTACTTCTCAGCCTGGGCGGCGGTGAAGTACATATGGCACTTGTCGGCCTGGTACAGGGTCACCATCTTGCCCGTCTTGCCGGGCATCGTCTTGCCGTGCATGGCACCGGCGGGGGCGGCCTGCGCGGCGAGCGGCAGGAGGGCGGCGGCCAGGGCAGCGGCCAGGGCGGCGGGTGTCTTCGACATGGGTTTGTTCTCCTCGATCTCAAATCGCGGCGGTCGGGACGGGCGTACAGTGGCAGTATAACATACAGGCACGGGAATCGCAAGCGCACGGGGGTTTTGCGCCCCAGCGGGTGCTTTTGCTTGACATCTGCTGTCAAATAAGATATAATAGTGGCAAGTCTGAACGCCGATTCTCTGCAACTTTTGTGCGACCGACTGCAAAGGAAACTCATGGCCGACGAAGAAATCCCCACCCCCGACTCCGCCCCAGATTCGGCCCTTGATGTCAGCCCCGAGACGCCCGCCGGGGCACCCGAAGGCGCGGCCGCGACCGGCCTGATGGCCCTACCCGCCAGCCCCATCGGGCGCACGGTGCTGAACGTGAACATCGAAGACGAGATGCGCCAGTCGTACCTCGACTATGCGATGTCCACCATCATCGCCCGCGCCTTGCCCGACGTGCGCGACGGCCTGAAGCCCGTCCACCGGCGGATATTAATGGCGATGAGCGACCTGAACCTGACCCCCGCCGGCCAGCACCGCAAGTCCGCCAAGATCGTCGGGGAGTGCTTCGTGGCCGGGACCCTGGTGTCCACCCCGCGCGGCCTCACGCCGATTGAAGACCTGAACGTCGGCGACACCGTCTACACCCAGACCGGCGGCCGGCCCGTCTCCGAAGCCTACATCATGCCGCCCCAGCCGCTGCGCGAGGTGACGTTCGACAGCGGCGCGACCCTGCGCTGCACGCCCGGCCAGCAGTTCAAAGTCTGGACGCCCGACCTGACGACGGTGTGGAAGACAGCGGATGAACTGACGCCCGGTGAGTACGTGCTTGCACGGCTAAAACCTTGCGATACTCCTTTGAGCACATCGCATGACAAAGTGGTGGAAGACGCGCATTCTGTCCCTTACATCGCCGATCCTACGAACATGGATTTACTCCATGCCGCTGCTGTCTATGAGTTATCCCGGCATGGCGTCACATTCGCGCAGGTGAGCGAAGTGGGTCCCTTCAATGCCGACGCCACCTACGACATCCAGGTAGACGAAGACCATGAGTTCATCGCAAACGGCATCTTGGTCCACAACTGCATGGGGAACTACCACCCGCACGGTGACCAGGCCCTGTACTCGACGATGGTCCGCATGGCGCAGGACTTCAACATGCGCTACCTGCTCGTGGACGGGCAGGGCAACTTCGGCAGCATCGACGGCGACCCTGCGGCCGCGCAGCGTTACACCGAGGCACGCATGGCACCGTTTGCGATGGAGATGCTGCAAGACCTGGACCGGGACACCGTAGACTGGGCGGAGAACTACGACCAGACGCGGCAGGAGCCGACCGTGCTGCCGGGCAAGTTCCCGAACTTTCTGTGTAACGGCGGGTCCGGCATCGCCGTGGGCATGGCGACCAATATCCCGCCCCACAACCTGCGCGAGGTCGTGGACGGGGCCATCCACCTCCTGGACAACCCCCAGGCAAGTTCGGACGACCTGATGGAGTTCATCAAGGGGCCGGACTTCCCCACGTCGGGCTTGATTCTGGGCACCAAGGGCATTCGGCAGGCCTACGCGACCGGGCGCGGCTCGGTCGTGATGCAGGCGCGGACGTCCATCGAGCCGACCGACAACGGCCGCAACCAGATCGTCGTCACCGAGCTGCCCTACCAGGTCATCAAGGCGCGTCTGATCGAGCAGATCGCGGACCTTGTCAAGCAGAAGAAGATCGAGGGGATCGCCGCCCTGCCCGACTACTCGGACCGGACGGGCATGAAGATCGTCATCGAGCTGAAGCGCGAGGCCTACCCCCGGAAGGTGCTGAACTTCCTCTTGAAGCACACGCCCCTGCGGACGACCTTCGGGGTCAACATGCTCGCGCTGGTGGACGGCCAGCCGCGCATCCTGACGCTGCCGCAGGCCTTGCAGCACTATTTGGATCATCGGCGCGTGATCATCACCCGCCGGACGCTGTTCGAGCTGAACAAAGCCAAGGCCCGCGCCCACATCCTGGAGGGCTTGCAGATCGCGCTGGACGTGCTCGACGAGATCATCTCGCTGATCCGCGCCTCGCGCACGGCGGAAGTCGCCCGGACGGAGATGATGGGCCGGTTCACGCTCTCCCAGCTCCAGGCCGACGCCATCCTCGCCATGCAGCTCCGCGCGCTGACCGGCCTGGAGCGCGAGAAGCTGGAAAGCGACTACAAGGAGCTGCTCAAGCAGATCGCCTACTACGAGGACATCCTCGCCAGCCCGGCGCGCGTGACGCAGATCGTCAAACAAGAACTGCGGCAGCTCCGGGACAAGTACGGCGACGAGCGGCGGACGCGCATCGTGCCCCTGGAAGCCGAGGAGATCGGCGACGCGGACATGATCCCCGAGGAGGAGATGATCGTCTCGGTGACGCGCGACGGCTACATCAAGCGCGTCCCCAAGGAGACCTACCCCACCCAGCACAAGGGCGGCAAGGGGCGCATTGGGGCGTCGATCAAAGAAGAGGACAGCATCGAGCACCTGTTCGTCGCCACCACGCACCACTACATCCTGTTCTTCACCGACCGGGGCCGCGTCTACCGACTCAAAGCCTATGAAGTGCCGCAGACCTCGCGCACGGCGATGGGCACGGCGGTCATCAACCTGATCAACATCCAGCCCGGCGAGCGCATCACGGCGACCGTGCCGATGAAGGAGTACAAAGACGTCGAGGGCTTCCTGCTGATGGCGACCGTCTGCGGCGAGGTCAAGCGGACGGCGCTGTCGGAGTTCACCAACCTCCGCAACAACGGCCTGATCGTCTTCGACATCGAGGAAAACGACGCCCTGCGCTGGGTCGCGCACACGACCGGCAAGGACGAGGTCATCTTCGTCACGCGCAAGGGCATGTCGATCCGGTTCCCCGAGAGCGACGTCACCCCGCGCAGCCGGGCGGCGGGCGGCGTCCGGGGCATCATGCTCTCCGAGGCCAAGGACGACGCCGTGGTCAGCATGGACATGGTCCAGCCCAGCCTCGACCTCTTGGTCATCGGCGAGCGCGGCATCTCCAAGCGGACGCCGCTGAAAGACTACCGCTCGCAGACGCGCGGCGGCAAGGGCATCCTCACGATGGGCCTGTCCGAGAAGACCGGCGACGTGGTGGACGCCAAGATCGTCAGCCCCGAGGACCGCCTGCTGATCATGACCCGCGAGGGCATCACGATTCAGCTCCGCGTGGACGATATCCGCTCCAGCGGCCGCAACACCCAGGGAGTCAAGGCCATCAACCTCTCCGACGAGGACCGGGTCGCAAGCGTCGAGCGCATGATCGAGGCCAAGCTCCCCGCCGAAGAAGTCGTGCCCTAGCGGAGTGATGAGAAAGGCCCGGCACCTCTGCGCCGGACTGTTCGCGGTACAATGGGGGTGATGACGCAATGGGACAAGTTCAGGCGAAAGCTGCTGGGCGGCCAATCGGACAGGAACATCGGCTTTGCCGAACTCTGCCGCTATGTGGAACGCCTAGGGTTTGCGGAGCGCCCGGACGGGAGCGGCGGGAGCCACCGGGTTTACGATAAAGAAGGCGTCGCGGAGATTATTAACCTTCAGCCCATGAGAGATCTCGCCAAGCCTTATCAGGTCAAGCAGGTGCGGCACATCGTTGAGAAATACGCCCTGACCGAACCCGAAGATGGAGACTGACATGGACACTGAGCTGATTGACCAGTACCGGATCGTGACCTACTGGAGCGATGATGATAACGCTTACGTCGCCGAAATGCCCGAGCTGCCCGGCTGCCTGTCGGATGGCCCGACGGAGGCGGAGGCGCGTCTTAACATCCGGGTGATCGCGCAGGAGTGGATCAACCGAGCGCGTTACTTAGGCCGCAAGATTCCGTCCCCGGAATCTCTCGTGCCTGCCTGAGCGGCTCGGTCGAGCCGCAAGCGTCAAGGCCATCAACCTGGCCGACAACGACCACGTCGCCAGCGTCGAGCGCATGATCGAGGCCAAGCTCCCCACCGAAGAAGTCGTGCCGTAACCGGCTGATGGTGTTCTGCCTCCGGTGCATCCGCGTCAGCGAAAGAGGGAAAACATCGAAACAGGGCGGACATTAGTGTTCGCCTTGTTTTCTTGTCGAGCGGCTGGCCGAAGGCCCGCTTGCGGGGGGAGTAACAGCCATGTGGAACATCGTCCTCATCGTAGTCAGCCTCGGATTGTTCATCACCGGAGCTATCGGCCTAAGAAAAGACTGGCCGCGCCTCAGTGCATTCAAGCGACGTCTGGATAGCGTCTTTCTGATCACCTATGGCTTTCTGATAACATTTCTCGTGCTGAAGGAAATGCCCAAACTTGAAGCCTGGCGCGCTTTAGATGACGTGCTTTTGGTAGGCTTCTCCATCTATTACTTGACACTGCGCTTCCAGCAGTCCAAGCGAGAACCACGGCCCAAGCCGGCACCGCCAGTCGTCTAACAGTCGGCATAATCCCTTGAAACGTCAAGTGAGAGAAAGAAGTTGAATGAGTACGATCAGTCTGCGCCTACCCGAATCGCTGCACAAGCAGGTGCGGGAGATGGCTTTGCAGGAGGGGATTTCGATCAACCAATTCGCCGCCATGGCGATTGCGGAGAAGCTATCGGCTTTTATGGCAAGCAGCTATCTTGAGCAAAAGGCCGGGCGGGGGGAGAGGGCGCGGTTTGAGCAAGCATTGGCGAAAGTCAGTGCCGCGCCTACGGAAGAGCATGACCGGCCATGAATTGGGATAAGGCTGCGCTAGCAGGCCAGCCGGTGACGCCTACGCCCTGTTTGATAACACACAGCGCGGGGGACATCGGCAGCGGCAGGTGGGCGGAACTGAGGCCAAGCTTATTCAGGGGGCGAGTATGTTAGAACAGATGGCGCGGCACTGGTGGACATTGGCGGCGCGGGGGGCGCTGGCGGTGCTGCTCGGAGTCTATGCGCTTGTTGCGCCGGGGGCGTTCGCCCAAACGTTCGCGTTGCTGCTGGGGGCGTACTTTTTCATCGACGGTGTTTTCGCGCTGGTAGCGGCGTTCCGGTTCGGGCACCAGGACAACCGCTGGTGGGCCTTGGTGGCGGAAGGGGTGTTCGGGGTACTCGCGGGCGTCGTCACGTTCGGGAATCCGCTGGCAACGGCGAGGGCTTTGGTATACCTGGTGGGGGCCTGGGCGCTGATCACGGGCGTCGTCCTGATCGTGGCGGCGGTCCAATTGCGGCGGGTGGTTCCGGGGGAGTTCTGGCTGATCCTGGCAGGGGGCGTGTCGGTCCTGCTGGGGCTAGGCCTGTTCGCGCACCCCGGCGCGGGCATCGTGGCGGGGGCGTTTTTGATCGGCATTTATGCCCTGGCCTTCGGCGTCGCCCTGATCGGGCTGGCCTTGCGGCTGCGTCGCCACGCGCCGGGCGGTCTGACGGGCGGTACGCCGCTGCCGATGTGAGCAGGTGCAGCGGCGAGGACGGCTTGGGGAAGAGGGGGCCGCAGCTGCGGCCCCCTCTTTTTGCTTTAGCGCGCCCCTACGAGCGGCCTCAGCAGCGGGGCAAGCTCGCCCAGGATTCTGAGATTACCCGAGGCGTTGGGGTGGATGCCGTCCCCATAGTCGGCGCTCGCCAGCCAGTCCGTCGTGTCGATGTAACGGACGCGCGCATCCCCCGCCGCGATCAGGGAACGCGCGGCGGCGCGGACGGCCTTCTCGTAGGGGCCGCCGAACGGGCGCAGGGCGACGATCTGCGCCGAGGGGAATTTCGCGCGCAGGCCACGGACGAAGCGGACGTAGCTCGCCGTCATCGTCGCGTCCGGCTCGCCCCCGCACTGGTCGTTCTGGCCGAGGTTGATGACAACGACGCGCGGCGTGTACGAGAAGTCCCAGGGGACGGGCGGGCTGTCGCCGGCGTGGTTGAAGTTCTTCAGCCGGAAATATTGCACGTCCATGCCGACCTTGGTGGAGCAGCCGAAGGCGCTGGTGAGGGCGACGCCGCTGAAGGCGATCTGCACGTGGTCGCAGCCCAGGGCCTCGGCGGTGTTCCAGGCCCAGTTGACCGTCCCCATGCCAGGCGGGCCGGTGCCGGTCGTGATCGAGTCGCCGACGAACTCGATGAGCGGGCGCGCGGGCGGCGGCGGCACGGTCGCGCCCCCCGCGTCCAAGACCAGCCCCTGGAACGGCAGCTCGTCGTTTTGGCCCGCCGCGCCGACCAGCAGGCTATGCCGGCCCGGCCCGAGATTCGAGAACAGAGTCATCCCCGGCTGTGCGTAGAACGCGGTCGGCTCGCGGCCATCGACTGCGGCCACCAGGCTCTGCGGGCCGGCGAGCTTGACACCCACCGAGGCCCCCGTGAAGTCGGCGCGCACGTAGGCCCCGCCCCAGAAGCTGTGGAAGGTCGCCGGGTCGCTCCTGTCCCAGCGCCCGATGTACCGGAGGCCGGGGTCGCCGGGCGCGACGCTGACCGAGGGCTGGCTGACCGAGGGCTGGATGGCCGGGGCGGCGCACAGGGAGCACACGGCGGAAGCGAGAAAAACAAGCAAGGCGCTGATCGTGTTCATAGGCGCTGTGAGAGCTATGCCCGCGCTGGCCGCTAGGCCGCCTCGGCGTGCCTCTGCCGGGTGTCATAGGCGCGGACGGTGTTTCGGCCTGCCTCTTTGGCATCGTACAGGGCCATGTCGGCCTTCTTAACCAGGTCGTGGGTCGTGCGCGCGTCAACGGGGAACGTCGCGCAGCCGAGGCTGACGGTGACGCGGGTGGTCTCGCCCGTCTCGCCCAGCGTGAACGCCGTCTCGGCGACCGCACGGCGGATGCGCTCGGCGATCAGGTGCACCCCGTCCGCGCCGGTCTCAGGGCAGATGACGACGAACTCCTCGCCCCCGTAGCGGGCCGGGCGGTCCACGTTCCGCAGCGAGTTCCGCAGGACGACGCCCATCTGCCCCAGCAGGGCGTCGCCGGCGGGGTGGCCCAGGGTGTCGTTGAACGACTTGAAGTGGTCGATGTCGAGCAGGATGACCGACAGCGAGCGGCCGTAACGCTCGGCGCGCGCCAGCTCGTCGGCTAATGTCTGCTCGAACTGTCGGAAGTTGTCCAGGCCGGTCATGGCGTCACTGTAAGCCAGCGACCGATAATCCTGCTGCATCAGGACGCGCTGGAGTGGGAAGGCGGCGTGGACGGCGAGCTGTTCCAAGCGGCTCAGGCCCTCGGGCGTCAGGCCGCGCGGGCGTTCGTAGCCGAGGTAGATCATGCCCAGCAGGCCCTCGACGCCGGACATGGGCAGGCAGGCGAACGACCCGGCCTGCGGGTCCAGGACGAACAGGCCGTCGGTGCCCGCGGCCCGGCCTGCGGTGGCGTCCGGGACGTAGAAGGCCGGCGCGTTCCGGTGGCCGTGGGAGACGTCGATGGTCGACCAGCCGCCCACGTCCGCCCCGTCCAGAGTCAGCGTGGGGCGCAGGCCGATGGGGCTGCCCGGCCCGCTGGCCGCGCGCAGCTCCATCGTCCGCCCATCAGAATCCTTAAGGTAGACGGCGCAGACCTGGCACTCGGAGTGCTGCTGGACGTTGAGCAGGACGAGGTTGAGCGTCATGTCCAGGTCGAAGGCCGACTCCATCATCTGGGACAGGTCCAGCAAGGCGGACAGTTCCTGTTTCTCGGTCGACAGCGCGTGTTTCTCGGTCGACAGCGCCCGGAGCCGGGCTTCCATCTGTGCGCGCAGGACGCCCGCGACGACGGCGGCCAGCGGAAAGGACAGGCCGACGGCGACCGCCGCAGCCGGCAGGGGGTGCGGCAGCGGCCGGCCGCCCAGCCCCCCCAGCGCGAAGGCCAGGGCGGCCCCGGCCATGCCCAGGCTGGTCAGCAGACCCAGGCGCGTCCCGTAGCACAGCGCCGCGAAGAAGATGGGCAGGTACAGCGCGCACGGCAGCGGCGAGTCCGGCCCGCCGGTCAGCAGCACGAAGCCGACGGTCAGGGCGGAGAAGACCGACGTCACGGCGGCGTCGCGCGCGCCGTGCGCCCCCGAGACGCTCAGCAGCCAGCCGCGCCGCCCGAAGTACAGGTACGCGCCCACCAAGGCGGCGGCCAGGCAGGTCATGCCCACGGGCCGCCCACCCGCCGCGATGCCCGCCGCCGCCATGATCGCGCCGAAGGCCGGTGCGCTCAACCATTCGGGTATGTTCTTCTCCGTCAGCATCGTCTTTCCCAAATTATCCGTCCTTTAGCTGCGCGTCTCTCGGTAGGGCCTGAACTTCTAAAAATGTATCTCAAAACGTCAGGGTTGGGTCAAGTTCCTGCCAGCGTCGGAACCAGAGCAAGCCTGACGCCAATTTGATCAGGGCCAGGTAGCGATCCGCCCGCTTCTCGTAGCGCACCAGCAG
>JAABUZ0100000882.1_pt1 | contig 64349 bp, 68 predicted proteins | sample 5562091 | NCBI WGS metagenome assembly JAABUZ01 (sample SAMN12813069, study PRJNA571459) | rock metagenome | isolation source: Antarctica rocks | place: Antarctica: Victoria Land, Linnaeus Terrace sud | collected 2015-12-21 | reverse complement strand
CGGGAGATTATGATGTTGATGCGGGATTTGAGGGGGCGGTGCGCGGGGGGGATGGATTCCCAGGTTAGGCGGCCCATGAGGACGGCGTTGATTGGGGACTTGGCATTGTTGTTGGTGGTGGGAGGGGGTGAGGTGGTGAGAGGGGGATTTGGGGTTGTGGATGAAGGGTGGGTATTGGGGTTTGTGGTGGGGGTTGGAGGGCGTTTCGTGATGCGGGCGAAGAAGGCGAGGTCGGCTTTTAGGGGTGGCCAGGGGAGGGTGCCGCGGAGACCGATGCCGAGGGTGGGGGTGGTTGCTACGATGAGGGTGAGGGGTGGGAGGGACGGCATTGATGCTGAAGGGGAGGAGAGGGTCATGATAGGTGGGGGAGAGCTAAAGATGCACAGTCAGGGTTTTGGGAAGTGATCTTTATTTCTCACGGAAATATATTCCGACTAAATAACCGTAGAGCTTCGTCCCTGTTCAATGGGCGCTAAAGCTTCAAAGACACTACCCATAACCTGTATGATCCCTCCCACCTAGACAACGACCCCATCGCTATGCATCAGACCGGAAGTTGCTCATAATTGTGGTGGTCTCTCCTCCTCACCCTGCCTGCTCTCCTGAGTCAATCTCTTTAAGCGCGCCGCGACATCGATGGCATATTCCTCGCCCTTCTTCTCTGCTTCGCTTGCTCCTATAGTATTGAGCTTCCCAAACAGCCATGCTTCTTTCAGAATCCGCGTCAGGGAGAGCACGTCTTCTGCGGATCTGATCTGCTCGTAGTGTTAATTTCCTCTCTCCAGGAGCTCGAAAGCACACTCGACTTTGAGGATATTCGTGGCCAATTCAATAGAGGCTGCATTGTAAGGATGCCCGCGCTTTAGAATACGTAGAAATAGAATATCGACATACCAAGGCGGCTGTCTCAACTTCCATCTGGAACGCTGCCACAGCGGTAGCATTGCGGTCCTCGGCTTCGATCTGAGATGCCACAATCAGCCGGGATCTGTGCTGTTCGTGTGTAGAACATGACTCTATGGTTGCCCGATTGCAATACTCGGAAGCTCTAGAATGCTCTCATGGAGGCCATATTTACGATTCCTCGCCTGGTATTCGAGGGTGATACATAAGGAAAACTTGAACAGGGCAAGAAGGTTTTTTATGCAGCTCAGTGTAGAAATTGAGGGGTATAGCACTTACCGGGGCATGGCCAAGGATATTCTCAAAGCGTCTGACGAGTTGTGAGACGTCGGCGAGTGCTCTATCTATGCACTAATCAGAGCCTAGGACGTACTGTGCAATTATGAAGGGTGACAAACTAAGTAAAGCGCCGGAGGTCCGTTGATTGGCCTCCATGGTCTAGAATACCAATGACTTCAAGGAATCACTACGAGCAAAGAAGCTCGAGATAATGGTGCTATGTATGCTTGTAGGAAGAGAATTGACAACACGCCCTTGCGCCAAAGGAAGTTAGCATACATAAATTGATGGAATATCATTGTGTTGGAATCCAGTCAATCCCAGTGAAAGGTAGACGACCGGACTTCTACGGTCGACCCGAGAGTCTTCGGACGCTTCTCAATAAGTAATAAACGGCCTTGTATGATTGTGCGATTCAGACCAGTAGCTGGTATTCACAAAGTTTATATCGACGATATGTTGACAACAGCTGTGTCTTTACCAATGAGCACCCAGTAATCGCACTCCCATTGGATAAAGGATGAGCAGCCGCGCTTGTAAAGAGCAAGTGAGCATTCCTCGAATCAAGTGACCAAAAATAGTCCGAGAACGATAGCATCGCCCGCGCCTTGAAGAAACAAAGGCCGTAACTACCGGGAGTGTGGTCATGTCCGGGTCTGGGCAGTCATGTCTATCTGATACCCTTTGCCCGCTACCAGGGTCATGCTGAAACAGCACTGTCAGCACTGCCTTCCTGCTGTTGTGGCTCATACCTCGTCCTTCTCCGCCGGACTCTCCTTTGTTGCACCAGTCATGCATCCTTGAGCAGAAACATGTGTTTGAAAGGCTTGGACGATCTCCGTTCAGCCGCATTTATCATAGTCCACCCTTGCGCAACGCCTGAAGCTATCGTGGCTTCTTGGATTGTAATATTCCAACCGTACCTACTCAGGTCTCGTGCTTACTTGCTCTGGTGATGAAGACTCATGTACTTGCTTTATCGCTCCTGATCGTATGATTTACGTCTTAGGCATCAGCTAACATGAAGCCCGTTAGACCCTTGCGTCTCAATTTTTCTATTCCTTCTCCCTCGCCTACAATGTCTCGATCGAACGCTTCCTTCCATCCTATATCCCAGACCGACGACGACGACGATGACTACGGCGACGAAGAAGAGGAAGGGGTGCTTGCGCTCTCCCAAGCAAGCCTGACTATGCCCAGCTCTCCGGCTGCCCTTCGCCGACTCCATTCTGCAAGAACGTCCGAGCTCAATTTGCGAAGCCGCCTGCCTTCGCAACTGACAACGGACGAGCGCTCCGGGCTTCTCGCATTTTCCGACGGCAGGGCGAAGACATACATGAGCGCACCCAATACTGCTCGTCCACGAATCTCCAGGCGACCATCCGTGAGTAGCATCCGGATGCCGAAGCATCATAGCAGAGCAAGCTCGTGGGGTGTACGGTTGGCCAGCGCCTTGGGCTCGTCCGGTCTTGCGGATTCGAAGGCATCCCTGTTTGTGGACGAGCGCGTATGGTATGACCAGTTCACATCAACGGATTGGGTACATGACAGCATTGCCGATGCATTCCGAATACGGGACTTGAGGTCACGCAAAGATATCCGTGGCCGACTATATGCGTGGTTTGATGGAGCACAGGGTTGGATACTTGTGGCTATGATTGGCTGCATCACAGCATGCATTGCATATTTTGTTACTGTAACAGAGACAAAGATCTTCGATCTCAAGGAAGGTTACTGTAGAAATGGCTGGTACTTCGACAAGAGGAAATGCTGCTATGGAGAGGAAGAGTGCCCAGCCTGGAAAACATGGGGCGTAGCAATGAAGTCGATCGGCATGGAAGAGAAGTGGATAGACTTCATTGCCTACGTCTTTTTCGTGGTACTATTGTCTGTGATGGCTTGCTTCCTCACACTACTCACCAGAACCGAGATCCCGTCGACTTTCTCCATGACAACGCTTGACGAGAACCTTGGGGCTGACACAAAGCGCAAGGAAAACGGGGAAGCGTACGGCACAAAAGGCTCTCTAAGCCCTATGGAGGCACCTCGTGAACCAGCGAAGCCGTCGACCACGGTGTACTACCCAGCTGCCGGGAGTGGAGTAGCTGAGGTAAAGGTCATACTCAGTGGTTTCGTCGTTCATGGATACCTTGGTGTCAAGACGCTCGTGGTGAAAACGGTGGCACTGATTTTCAGTGTATCATCAGGGCTGAGTCTGGGGAAAGAAGGTCCTTACGTGCACATCGCCACCTGTGTGGGCAATATAGCCTGCCGTGTGTTTTCGAAGTACAATCACAACGATGGAAAGAGACGTGAGATGCTCAGTGCAGCCGCAGCCTGTGGTGTTGGCGTGGCCTTCGGTGCTCCCATAGGTGGCGTACTATTCAGTCTCGAAGAAGTCAGCTATTATTTTCCGGCAAAGACTCTTTTCCGAACTTTCTTTTGCTGTATTGCTGCTGCTCTGTCAGTCAAGTTCCTAGATCCCTATGGGACTGGCAAGATTGTCATCTTCGAAGTTCGGTACGTCACCGACTGGAAGAGTTTTGAGATCTTTGCTTTCATCTTGCTTGGAGTACTCGGTGGTGCTTTGGGCGCTCTCTTCATCAAAGCTTCGGGTATATGGGCACGCACCTTCCGACGAATACCGACTATCAAGAAGTGGCCCGTTCTTGAGGTGGCTTTGGTAGCCTTGATCACTGGTCTTACGAGCTACTGGAACCGTTATACTAAGCTGGCGGTTACTGAACTTCTTTTCGAAATTGCCGCCCCTTGCAGACTCTCTGACAAATCCGGCTTGTGTCCACAGGACGGAAATGAGATCATGGTCATCGTGCGCTATCTTTGTGTAGCCTTCGTGGTCAAGGCGTTTCTCACCATCATCACCTTTGGCATCAAACTTCCCGCTGGCATTTACGTTCCGTCCATGGTGGTTGGAGGTTTACTAGGTCGGATTGTTGGCCATCTCGTCCAGTACCTCACTTTCAGATTTCCAGATGCCGCGATCTTCGCTAGCTGCCCGGCTGATGGAGGCCTCGAAAGTTGCGTGACACCTGGAGTCTACGCGCTAGTTGCCGCTGGTGCTACTATGTGCGGTGTGACTCGACTGTCAGTAACACTTGCTGTCATCCTGTTCGAACTTACAGGAAGCCTGGACCATGTGTTACCATTCTCCCTCTCGGTGTTGGTTGCAAAGTGGACGGCAGATGCTATCGAGCCGTTAAGCATATATGTAAGTAGCATGCGATGACGTCGTATAACTTTTCTGACGTTGTTTGTAGGACCTGCTGACAGATATGAACTCATATCCACTGCTAGACAACAAGATTAGGCCAATCTTCACAGCCGATCTGGGCGACATCACCCGAAGAGTACGGCCTCACCGTATCATTGACATCTCAAATTCGCCTCTTGTGCCAGCACAAGACCTACGTGGAAAGCTCGAACGCCTCCACAACGCCGGCGAGGTGGACGGCGGCCTTCCAATTTGTCGAAACGGAGTCCTTGTTGGTCTGATTCCGGCGCCCGATCTGGAATTTGCATTGGACAAACTAAATGACGAAGAGCATTCTCTTTGTCTCATGGCCACAAATATCTCGTGGCACGGCGCTGAAGAAGACGAGGAGAGGGAGCACGAGCCAACAGATTTCACACCATACATCGACCCAGCACCCGTCGCTTTAGATGCCAATTCTCCCATGGATCTTGTCTTCCAATGCTTCGTGAAGCTGGGGTTAAGATACATCTGCGTTCTGCGGGACGGGAGGTATGCAGGTATGGTGCACAAGAAGGCGTTTGTGAAGTACGTTAAAGAGCTTGAAGAGGCTAGGGAACCTTGATGCCCTGTTCTGATGATGGGTCATGGTAGATCGTCATTTTCGGTAGGAAACTTTTGAATCATTGCGTTGCATAGCGTGGGTATGTAACACTCTATCCGGGTGCTTTGAAGGTCAACGGCGTACTCTAAAGGGACACAAGAGGGCGGCATTTGGGCGGCGGCATCGGCGTACATACTCGATTGCTTGTAGCATAGAGTACATATTCTTTTGGCGACTCTTTCATATCCATTACTCATATTTGAAGATCCACAGTGCCCTCGATTACGTGTTTCCACGTATGGTTCAGTTCGTTCAATTGACTTCAGATCCAGATCATCTCTCGTTCTCAGCCCTCAACTCCTTCATCAACCCCCCAACATCCCGCCGCTGCTCCTCCCTCTCCAACGCGCCTTTAATCACGCCATGCAGCTCCCCCACCTTCCTCACCGCCGTATCCACACACCCGAGCAGTACCAACGCATCCGTCGGCACCCCGCCCTGCTTCGAAATCGCACACACCTCGCCACTCCTATTCGCCGCCACCACAATCTCCCCCTCGCTGCACTGCTCCTCCCTCATCGTCGCATCAACCACCAGTTTCTCCCCGCCTTCAAAAACCGCAAAGCTGACGCACAGCGGCCAGTGCAGCAGCGCCAGCGGCACGGGCTCCCTCTCCTTAACCGTGTAAACCGTCAGCTCCCCGCCCCTGACCTCGGTGTCCGGGATGCGGAAGTGCGCGAGCGAGCAGATGACCGCGATGCAGGCTGCGGAGAGGAGGGAGCCGTCGTGGGAGAGGATGTGCACGGTGGTGGAGAGGGACCAGACGGAGTGGCCGGCGACGAGGCAGAGGGATTCGGTGCTAAGGGCGGAGGAGCGGCGGAGGGAGAGCTCGAGGAGGCGGGAGAGGTGGGTGGAGGGGTCTGTGGATCTGGGGCGTGAGCGGGTTCAGTATTGTGGTGGGTTGGGGGTTGGGAGGTTTCGAATGGATGGGGGGCGATGGGGGAAAGGAGAGGGGGGGCAGGTACCGGCCTGGTTCGTAGCTGGGGGTTGCCATGGGGGAGAGCTCGGTGGTTATGGTGAAAATGCCGTCGAATTTGCGGTCCGGGAAGGGGGCGGTGATAGAGGCGGTGGTACGGGCGAGAATTCTGAAGTTGGTAAATGAGTGACTGGCCTGGATTTTGGATTGGGTGTAGGAGTGAGTTCTACCTCGTCTTGCCCAGAGTCACGTCTGCGACTCCGTGGTCTTCGCCGAAGGTGATTTTGATGTCGCGGAAGGCATCGAGAGCGCGGCCATCGAGACGGATATCCTCTTTAAGAGCTTCGAGGATGAATGCGCGCTCGATGAGCGATGGCTCCGCTTCTCGAGGCATGATTGCGCGCTGAGAAACAGCTCCTGAACCAGTACCTTTCCTCAGACCGTGCTTTTCTTGGCGCTCATGGCTCGCTTAATTAGTGTTGCGGATGATCGACGCCGGGGACTTTCCGCGATCGTTTCTTCCAATGCTCATTCCTAGCAAGTTCTTTCACCCATCATTGCTGTTGCGCTTGATCAGCCGCCATGACGACCGGTAAAGTCCAACGCTATCGCGATCGCGCGTAAAGCTGACAATGGTGCAGCTCATAGACCTACATTCGATCCCGTAGGAGCCTTTAAAACTGAGCAACGAGCGGGGCTGATCACTGCAGGCAAAAGGAAAGGAAGCCCAGCGCGGGCCTGCTTACCATCAGCGACTGCTACCAGCGCACAAACATCTCAAAACTCGGTTCGTCCTCTGTGCCACGAGCCCTCAGTGGGTCTAGCATTGACAGCCAGTCAGCCAGCCAGGGCAGGGCGGCGCCGCGGAGACTCAGCCCCGCGACCTTCGAGCGCAATTACTGGAGGCCGAAGCTGTACACTTCTCCAAGAAAACTGGCGACCTCGCAGGCACAGAAGCTCCTACCGCAGAGTCTACAATATCAAGCAAGCGGCAATTAGAGGCTGGTCCAGGACAGGAGGATGATGCGGAGGAAGATATTGAAGCCAAGCGACGGCGTGTACTTGCAGAGACGAGAGACATTGATGCAGATTCTGACGGCTCGGGGAGTGAGAGTAGTGAGGAAGACAGGTCTGTATATCTAATGCATGCCGATGGTTGGGGCATTGGGCTTAAAATTCTTAGTGACGATGAAGAAGACGAGACCGCAGAGCTGCTTTGGGAGTTGGAGAAGATCAAGCGCGAAAGGGCTGAGCAACGAGAACAAGAGGTGAGCACGCCAACTAGAGAACGTAGGCCGGGCTTCAGCTTGCTAACGTGAAGTTGTAGGAGCGAGAGAAGGCAGAAGCGGAGAAAGACCAACGAGAACATGACATAGCCCTTGGGAATCCACTGCTCAATCCCAGCCAAGACACCGACAAAAAGCGAAGGTATGTCCTACTCGTGATTCACCGAACATCGTGCTTACCATTGGGTAGATGGGATGACGACGTCGTATTCCGCAATCAAGCCCGAGGCACCGAGAATAAAGGCAAGAAAGAATTTGTCAATGTACGCCTTTACCACTCTCGATCGGGTTCGAAGACGTTGCTTATGCGTTCCCTAGGATCTACTTCGCTCAGACTTCCATAAACGGTTCATGGTGCGTAACATTCGAAATGGGAGTACTTTATCATAGCGAGTTTTGCTGATACGTTACAGAGCAAATATGTTCGATGAAATGTCGTGACACTTCGCTATGCCAACATCCAAGTACAAACCTCGGAGCTGGAAGTGCGGGAGCACAATTGTGTAAGACGCAGCCTAGTCCACGAAATGCAGGCTATTGGTAACTTACCTTGCATCCACCAAATTCTGTGCGATCTATGAGAGATGGAAACGCTCGTTGCGTGCACATTCGACTTCGTGCTAGGCTGCTACAAGTTCTCTCTGGCCGAATCCGCTGTATATCCACCCATCGTTGTTTTCGAAATCGACACGAAGACAAGATGCCGGTCGATAGGAAATCAGGTGCAATGGTGCACGTCAGCTGCGCCCCCTGGTGGAAGGACCGGTACTTGCCATGAATGCGACGTTCCGAGAAAAACATAGCACACGAACAGTCCCCTACGTGAATTCGAAGAAGTATTTCAGCTCATTATCTGTAATTCAATGCGGGGTCCTCCTAAGGGGCGCAACATCGCGCGATGGAGGGGCAACTTACACTTGAGTAAAGTAGTACAACGCACCGTGGTGGACAGAAGGCACTAACAAGAGAGTTCCTGATAATGAAAGCGCCAATGGGATGGCAAGAACGGGCCAGGTCGCCCTTATCTTTTCCACGATCGGTGCAACACGTGAAGCTCTTTCCATACTAGTACTTTACCATGTTCTTAAAAGCCGTGGCTTTGAATCCCATCTTCTGTTCTCCAATTCTACCTTTACACACATCCAATTACAATCCCTTACTGCATACATCTCTCTACTCATTCCAACTTCTTCAACACCATCTACACAACAAGATTCAGTCTGCTCATTCGCAATGGCTGGCTACGGTGATGACAATACTGTCGGCTATCCTCCTACCCTCTTCAACGAGTCCTTTCGCCCAAGCTAACATAATCGACAGGGCTCTCGCGGCTATGGAAATGACACAACCTCTGGAGGCTACGGTGTGCGTCATGGCCAGCAAACCCTTTCTACTTTCAAGGACTCAACTCCTCCATAGGGCGGCCAGGGTTCTAGAATTGGCGATGACACTTCATTCGGTGTAAGTTCGCCTAGGTTCTCAATTAGAGCTCACAGCTAAACCGCGTAGCGCTCCAGCAACATTGGAGGCGGTCACGGTGGCTCGGACAATTATGGCGTATGCTCTCAGATGGCCCATGGTTTGCAGGTGCAGAATTGATCCTGCATATAGTCATCTGGTCAAGGTGGTCTGGGCTCTGACAATTACGGCGTGAGTAGTACTTCATTGTTCTCAAAAAGACTGATCGACGTGTTAAACGTTGCCCAGTCCAGCGGCACCGGAAGTGGCTTAGAGCGCCAGGGCGACGACTACGACTCCAGTACCCGCTCCGGTGGCAGTCGTTTTGGTGGGGCCGCAACCAGTGGCACTGGCTTTGGCAACAAGAGCAACATTGGTATGGGCAACGAGACCAGCCTACCATCCGACTATGGGACCGACAATCGCCAGGGCAGCCAATTAGGCGGCAGTTCGGACCCTTACTCTGGAAGCAGCGAAGTCGGGTCCGGATATAGTGGTGGCGCTGGCTTTGGCAACAAGAGCTCAAGCCACGAGCCCAGCAGTGGGAGCGGCTACGGAGGCAATTCAGACTTGTCTCGCAGCTCAGACCCATATAGCGGGAGAAATGAGTATGACTCGGGATCTACTGGTGGTGTCGGCTATGGGAACAAGAGCTCGCACAGCGATGACAATCCTTCTGGAGGTGGTAAGTCGGATCCCTCTCCATTACCCCTGAGGTCCTTGCTGATGCTCTTTTTTGAAGATTCCAAAGCCGGGAAATTCATGGAGAAGATGGGTGGCATGATGGGAAACCAGAAAATGGAGCAGAAAGGCATGGAGAAGCGTGAACAAGCTGGGTACGGTGAAGGCCAGTCGAGCGATTATTGACTGCTGTACGCTGGATAACTCCTTTCCGTGGAAGAGTTAGTACTGATACCAGCGGCGCGAGACTTGGCAAAGAACTCTTATTCTTAGTCCGGCACAGGCACTAGGCAAAAAGCAATTGGTATTCTTACAAGGCAGGACAAGTCCATCCATTTCTGTTTGAAACGTTCTCCTATATTCAATCTCCACGTTTTCCCGTATATACGATACCTCATTTCCCCAACTCATACATACTCATCCCCCCTCATCCATCCCAACTGCTTCCACATATTCAACTTATCCCATTCCTTCGTCCACCCCTTGATCTTCCCACCCTCACACTCGAAAATCGCCGCCGCGCTCCACTTCGCCTTCTTCCCACTCGGCTCGATCCCATTGTGCGCTTCGCCGCAATGGCTCCCTTCGGCTGAGTACCGCAGAAGCACCATGGAGTCTTTCGCGAAGACGTAGTCGTAGGACACGATATGCAAGTCGGCGATGGCGGACATGACGTGCGCGTGCGACTCCGCGTAGTCGAGGGGCGTGTGGCATGTTGGGAAGGTGGTTGGGGCGGTGAAGGTGCTGTTGGGGGTGCAGAGCTGGGGGTTTCAGTAGTCAGTGGAGCGAGAGGAAGCGGGAGGGGAGTCGGGATGTACGTGAGCGACGGATGAGCGGCCTTTGTTTTCTTTGGGGGAGTAGGCTATGGCCATGTATTCTTTTACTACGGCGATGTTTTTCTGGGCAGGGTTAGTTAAGTAAGGGTTTGAGAGTGAGGAGTGGAGTGGGAGCGAAGGACCTCCTCTTGTTCGTTCTGCGGAGTTGATAGTTTGACGGGGATGTTGGAGGCGGCCATTTCTGGAGCTGGAGGTTCGATGTCAGGGGGGACTAATGATTGTTGGCTTTGTGCGAGGAGCTGTAGCAAAGTCTGAAAATGATTAAAGTATATCCTGACGGTCTGGAAGAGGACCGACTGTGGTGCTGGACTACGTCATGCTCGATTTCTCTCGGAGACAAGATTGAGTATCTCCGGTCCCCTCGGCCTAATTGGACAAACCTCACTCATTGCAGGAGATCAGCCCCCCCATTCGAAAGCTGCGCTCCTCGATGTGGTTCCCCTCATAGCATGCCCATCTGCATTGAATGCCGCTACCCTGTCTCCCAGCTCTACCATGTTCTGCACAGCAGCAACAAGACCAAGAAGCCTCCTTCCACAGCTGCTCCATCTCAGGGTTCAACGCCCGCTATACCATCTGCAACAACAAAGTCACGGAGTGATGGATTGGCGAGAGTAACCACTGGTGGGGTGGGAGACGTACGGTTGACGCAGTGCCCGCGCTGCAAGCGCTTTGCAGACAAGTATGTGGAGCACGACTTTGTTGTGCTTTTCATCGATTTGGTGCTCGTGAAGCCACAGGTAGGCCTTCTCGGTGTGGTAAAAGTTTTCTTAGCTCAGAGCTAACAGCACAATGCCAGGTCTACCGACACCTGCTCTTCAACCGCCTTGCTCGCGATGACGACGAGCTAGACGTACATCCCCTTCTCCAGCTCCCCAAAAACCGTACTGACACCGCCCCCAAGCCCTCCATCCTCCGTCTCGGTACCCTCCTTCTTCTCTTCGACGTCTACCTGACCTGGACACACATCGAAAGCCTCCCCGCCACGCTCACCACCTCCTCCCCCATCCCCCACCTCCCCATCCTCCTCCAATACATCTTCTACCTCCTCCTCTGCGCCCTCACAACCCTCGCCCAGCATCTCACCATCCGCTGGCTCGCCAACCAATTCGGCCTCGGCGTCGTCCAACATCAGCAATCGCCCAGCTCTGACGCCGCAGCACCAGAGACGACTCCCCGCGCCACAGCCAACGGCATCACGACCGCGCTGATCGTTAGCTCCTGCATGAAGCTGTTCCCGATCCTGATGGTGGTGTGGAAGTACGACGATGCAGACAACGAGAGCGATGGGTGGAATGTTGGGCGGAGTGTGGGCAGGGGCGTGGAGTGGGCGGTTGCGGTGCAGAACTTAGAGGCGGTGAGAATACTGCTTGGGTCTGGGTATCTGAGCGCCGCGGGGCTGGTGGCTGCGGGCGCGGCGGCGAGGTGGGTCGTTGCAGTAGTTGTGCTGGGAATTGTGGGGTTGGGGGCGGGGCTGAATGCTGGTTGAATAGGATGAAATTGGTGAAGCTGACTTGAGAGACGTGCAGATGAGAACTACGACCACTGGACAGGAGGGATGCCTGGATCAAGGCGGTTTGGAGCAGCATCGCGACTAGGACAGCCTGTGGTGGTGCCATGCAAACGATGGGTTCGTCTCGCGCCACAAGGTTGGTAAGACGTACGTCTTTGTTGGTTGACTTGCCAGGGGTACTTGAAAGCGAATCAAATGGCTTGGTAGGATCCGGATTCGTGAAACAGATATCTTAAGACGATGTCCGAGGTCGGCCATCCAATCAAGAACACACTGAGAGGGACTACTCCATTACAGCGCTCTTCGATCAGGATCTGGCCGGTTGAGAGCTGCCAGACGTCGATGCTCGGAACCTCCATGGGTGGGTGGGATGCGTGAAGGGTGCAGATGTACTTCCAGATGATCAGCGGCAAGCGCTTCTTGAAGAGCCATCACGGAAGCAAGGAGATCACAGCAGAACGAAAGGGGTCGTTTATTAGACAGTGGGTTACTGTGAGGGCTTGACAGCGGACACGAAGGGGGGTAATATCCGGCAGTAGATGAAGAACGTATTTGGGAAAAAAGCTACTATGCATCGAACACACGGTCTCTGATATGACACGCCGCGGTTCCATTCATCGTAAGTAGCCGCCGCCCTTAAGGGAAAACACAAGGGTTCAATCTCGTGTACTGGAGTCATTCTGGCCACCAAGCGTCCAACCCGTACAAACGCAACATGAAGGGAACCCGTTGCCAATGAAGCACTTGACTGTCTAGACTTCAATCCCCCTAGGCACCGTCTCGGCTCTTGCGGTAGCTCGCCTGTAAATAGCAAGGAGTCAGCGTAAGCACTTCCTTGACAGGTGAAGACAAAAGCACAGGCATAGTTGCCACCATAGAGGCTGTAAAAACCTAGAAATTAAGGAATGCTTACCTCTTGCTCGACCTGCAGCCCATCCACCACCGGCGCGAGCTCACTTAGAATCTCATAGGCCTTCTTGTGGAACTCTAGCTGTGCAGCGATCAAATCTGCCAGGTTACGCAACGGCTCCGGCGTGTCTAGGACCTACACACATCATTAAATCAGCCCCATTCCCCCCCTCATTCCCATCGCCACCCCTAAGAATAAGCAACAAAAAGACTCACATTCTGCATCACCCCCACCGCCTCCTCCGTCTGCGTCACGAACTCATCCTCCTTCTGCTCCACCTCCCTCCTCATCTCCTCACTAACCATCTCCAAATCCGGATTCATGCCCCTCCCCCCCCCCTTCTTCCCCTTACTCGCATCCAGACTCAACCTCGCATTCTCAACCCCCTTCCTTGCCCGCGCCGCAAACATCAAATTCGTATTCAGCGTCGTGCTCCACCCAGCCAAGAACCGGGACTGGATCTGCGCGTCCTGCGCCAGGCGCGCCTCTCCGACTTTCTCTTCCGCGAGGGCATATTTCTCGAGCGCGGTGGCGAGGGGGTCCTCGGAGGAGGAGGAGGTCTGCGTCAGGAGCTGGGAGCCGGCGAGGGAGGCGCGCGCGATGGCGTGGTTGAAGGTCTTGGGCTGGGGTTTGGCGGCGGGGGGCGCGGTGAAGGCGGTTTGCACGTCGGCGGGGGAGGAGGCGGAGGAGAGGAGGTGGACTTTCTCGGTGATGGTGCGGCCGAGGTCGTTGAAGGATTCGCGGATGTTGGGCGGGTAGTCGTAGGCTTCGTTGGAGTATTGGGAGCTGTGGGAGAGGAGTCAGTTGAGATTGGGGGGTGAGAGGGAGGGGTGGGGAGGGGGAATGTGTACGTGACTTGGAGGAGCTTTTGGTGGACTTGTTTGAGGGCGTCGACGCGCTTCTCGAGGGCGATGTAGTCTGGGGGAAGTTCTGTCTGTGGATGGTCAGCGACGATGTGAGGGTCGGTGGGTGGGGCCTGCGCACCTTGTCGTCGGCCTGACCGAATTGCTCTTTGAGATATTGCTGTGTTCGGCCTGCGAAAGGGCCGATAGAGCCCCTACCGAAGAAGCACAGGTCAATAGGGTAGCTCGAAGGTACGCAAGTACTCGGTCAACGTACGTGATGTTCTTGCCAAAAGCTTGGAACTTGTCCATGTTCACCAGCGTTGGAGGATTCCTCGAGCTTTAAGTACCTACCAATGCTTTGCTATGTGGATGGAAGAATGATAGGATTTTCCTGTCCGAAAGCTTGGGAACCTGGACGTATTGTATTGTTCGATTGTCAATTTTTGGGGCTATGGGACGGATAGTCCAGGTCGTTGTTGCTCAAGCGACCCTCAGTCTCCAAGCATGTGCTAGTGATGGCTCGTCACTCAATCACCAGAGTGCCAACACGCGCATATGATGGTCAATTCTAGGTAGCTGATTTGAGAGGAGTATGATGAGTCCGCCTTTACAGATCCTATGTAACTACAAGAAGAGCTTCATCCGTGCACCATAGGTGCCTGTAATAACCACCCAAATCGCCTGACTTCAAGTGAAGAATTGCCCATAGCTGAAGCAGAGAACACCGGATATGGGAATATGAGTACACATGTCAGGTGAAAATGGTCTAAAGAATCGAAGCCGGGAGGAGATCGGTTGCGATCAACAATTTCAAGGCTTCTTCTCGCCTTCGCCCTGTTGCCCTTCGCTTGGGTTCTCCCCTGATGGCCCGGCGTCTCCTTGTGGTGGCGACTGCGACTGCGACGACTCCTCGGTTCTAGCCTTGTGCATCTTGTCGAAGAGGTTCAAGCTAGCCATTTGAAGCTCGTCAGTCTTCTCTTTCAACTCCGCGGCTGTCGCGGTGCCCTCTCCACTCTGGTTCTTAGCGATGAACTCGCGCATGGTCTCAATCTTCGTTCTTATCTGGTCTGCTTCGGTTTTGTCAAGCTTGTCTGCGAAGTCCTTGAGTGCCTTCTCAGTGTCATTAACAACACTATCAGCGCGGTTGGCAGCTTCGATGGCGCCCTTGCGCTCCTTGTCTTGCTCGCCGTATTTTTCGGCATCATCAACCATACCCTGAATTTCTGTATCTGACAGACCGGATCCAGAAGCGATGGTGATCGACTGATCTTTGTTGGTAGATTTGTCTTTAGCATGAACATGGACGATCGAATCGGCGTCAATGTCGAATGTGACCTCGACTTGAGGAACGCCTCGATGGGCAGGTGGAATACCAACAAGCTGGAAATTACCCAACAGCTTGTTGTCGCGGACTAACTCACGCTCACCTTGGTAGACCTTGATTTCAACGGCGGTCTGGAAGTCAGCTGCCGTTGAGAATACTTGTGACTTCTTCGTAGGTATCGTAGTGTTGCGATTTATGAGACGTGTGAAGACACCACCAAGAGTCTCGATACCAAGCGATAGTGGCGTCACGTCGAGAAGAAGAACATCTGTGACTCCACCAGTCAAGACCGCACCCTGGATAGCAGCACCGATGGCCACTGCCTCATCAGGATTGACAGATTTGGCGGGATCACGACCGAATATGCTCTTGACTGATTCAGCGACCTTTGGCATACGCGTCATACCACCAACCAGTATGACTTCTTGGATATCCTTGGCCTGCAAGTTGGCATCTTTCAGAGCCTTCCTAACAGGATCTAGTGTCCGATTAATTAGGGGATCTACAAGACCCTCCAGCTGCGATCGTGACATCTTCAGATTGATGTGCTTGGGACCAGATGCGTCTGCAGTAATGTAAGGAAGGTTGATATCCGTCTGGAGACTCGAAGAAAGCTCCATCTTTGCCTTTTCGGCTGCTTCCCGGATACGCTGAATAGCCATGCGGTCGTTAGAAAGATCGATCCCGGAATCTTTCTTGAAATGCGCCACGATATGACGGACGAGATTTATATCAAAGTCCTCACCACCCAGGTGGGTATCACCGTTCGTCGATTTGACTTCGAACACGCCGCCTTGGATCTCAAGGATAGAAATATCAAAGGTTCCTCCTCCCAGATCGTAGACTGCGATAACGCGATCTTGCTGTTTCTCGAGACCATATGCAAGTGCAGCAGCTGTTGGCTCATTCACGACTCGTAGGACGTTGAGACCAGCTATTTGACCAGCATCTTTTGTAGCTTGACGTTGGGAGTCGTTGAAATAAGCCGGTACTGTGACCACACTGTTCTTGATGTTCTTGCCGAGATATGCCTCAGCGGTCTCTTTCATCTTCTGCAAAACGAATCCTCCTACTTGCGAAGGTGAGTATTTCTGGCCACGAGCCTCAACCCAGGCATCACCATTGGTATGCTGTACAATCTTGTAAGGAACCTCTTTAATATCACGTTGGCATTCTGCGTCGCTATATTTTCGGCCGATGAGACGCTTTGTGGCAAACAAAGTATTTTCGGGATTGACGACGGCTTGACGCCTAGCAGAAATGCCGACCAAGCGCTCGCCATCTTGTGCGAAAGCGACCACTGAAGGGGTTGTTCGTGCACCTGGCGGTGCAATTTAGTAAAGTAGCTCTGAGACCGCAAGCGTACTAACTAACGAACCTTCGGCATTCTCTATTATTTTGGGCGTCTGGCCTTCCATTACAGCCACCGCCGAGTTTGTCGTGCCTAAGCAGACCGGTCAATACGCCACCAAAGAAACGGTGCTCCTGGGTTACATACCAAGATCAATACCAATGACCTGGCCTTTGACTTTGTCTTCTCCGCCATTCGACTGGTGTCGGGCGAAAGTTGATGTGAGGGGTTTGCGGAGCGTCGAAGGCCGTGAAATGGAGGATGTCGCCCGAGGTAGCTATAATATATCAGAAACAGCCCAATGATAAATGATGACGAACGAGTCTGATGCTCACCGATCTTGCTAATCTTGAAGACAGCATCTTGTGATATGACACAGAAGACTTTGGTAGCGGCAAAAGGTACTTCGGAAGACCGGTCTTCAAGAATATCTTAAAAGAAGTGGAAGGCGCGACGGGACGATGAAGTCGAAAATGATAAAGGAGGCTAGTCTCGCTAGCGTCGAAATGGAAAGAAAATCGGCCTGCACCAATGGTGTTTTCGCCGCCGTAGAACCCTTAGTGCGTCATTGGAGGAGATGAACGAGACCCGCGGTACCTGCAAGGTATCTTCGTAGAATATAAAAAATGCAATACTTCGATCTCCAAGACGAGGATCTCACGACCTCATACCTTTCGGCAAGATGACCATCAGCATCAAATCGTAAGCGGCGTACAAGCCAACCAACGTTCTCCGGTATTCTGACAGATCTGCGCAGCTCCAACGAGACCGAGTCCCTGATCCTTCCCCTTCAGCGAACCTTTTACCCTACTCGAATACCGACTCAGTAAGATTCGCTGGGCTCGAGTAGTATTCTTGCGATTGACTGACGGGTGTAGACATCACCAACTCAAGAATTTCATCAGCACCTCTGATCCAGAGATTATTTATTATGCCTCCGGCAGCGAGGTCTACGCACTGCATAAGTCGACTCGGAGAAGGGAGCTGATCGCCAGCCTCCAGTGGGTACCGCAATGCTTAGATGCAGCTTGTGGCTGGGTATGTGTGGGCGGTCCCGAGGGGGGTTCATGCGCCTTTATCTTCGTTGGTGAGGATGCGACAAACGGCGCTGATGAGGCTGCACGCCTCCACACCGAAGTCGACGAGCTTCTACCGCTAGACCTTGACCCAGAGTCGCGTATGCTAGATCAGCATTCCTACATCGGCAACCGACGGCCCCTACGAGCTGGTCGAAGAAAACCCAAGGTGCATTACAACGAGCTGGGCACATCAATCGTCAACTCTGTCACCATATACCGTTTGCGAAGCGGAGAGCCGGGCCTTCTCGACGAGACCATCGTGATTGTGTCGTATGTATTGGTCCAAAAAGGAACGAGCAATGCTGACCTGGCCCAGAAACAATGACCAGACTGTCCGTGTCTTCTCTTTGACGCAATCGCGCGTTCTTGGACGACTGCATTTTCCTACACCTATGAACCATGCAACACTCTCGCCAGATCAGGAGCTATTGGTCGCTGTTGGCGATGAACCTCGAGCCTTCTTCTGCAAGAGAATCCGCCTCCCAAGTCTTGGGGAAACATCCTATGCCAGCTACGAATGGCTAGTGATTGCAGAACCCAGGTTGACTCTGGCAGATCCCACAGATGCTTGCTTCACTACAGCTTGGTCACCCTCCGGTCATGTATGCGCGGTAGCCTCCCAGACAGGCATAATCACAATCTTTGACACATCGAGAATTATGGATGACATGGAAGAAGACGAGGCCGTTATTGATGTCTTGAAGTCTTCGAGACCTGTACTAGGCCATGATTTCTGCGGTGCTGTGAGGTCGATGAGCTTTGGGCCTGAACCTTGGGACCTGTTGGCTTGGGCAGAGGACCAGGGCCGGGTCTGTGTTACTGATTTGCGGAATGCCTTCAGATCACGACAAACTATCGAGCTTGAAATAGACTCACCTAGCCTCAACCGGGCTGTTATGTTGGATGCTGATATGGACGAAGATACTGCTGAGCAGCGACAGATGCAGATTGAAGCAAGATTTTTGCAACGGGAAGGCCTAGAACATCCCGACTACCCAGCTGCAATAAATCGTACAGCCGACTATCTGGAACTTGCTGCTCGACGAACCGCACAACGCCGACGCCATCTGCACGAAGGGACCGATGCACTTGATGAGAACTTCATGGAGCTTAGTGAATCTGAACGCCAAACTCTTGAGGCTGTTGGGAGAAGTCGATTACCCCTGACAGGATCGCCAAGCGCTGGTACTCCTCAGCGTACCCCGTACAGTATGAATTATTCACAGGCCTTAGGCACAAGTTCTACTAATCGGCCGTCAAATTCCACGCCAAATCCCAACCCCAATCCAGCCAACTCTACTGGCGTCTCTGCCGGTGCTTTAGCTTCAACTCAGAGCAGCCGCCAAGCGGACAGTATCCGTGAGTATATTCGTCAGCGTGGTCTTGAGCATCTGGATCGAACTCGCACAGGCACCCGATCCTACCAGCCTCGCCGTCGGAGCTCGGTCGTGATCTCCAATACGAACGTCAACAATCATTCATCCTCATCCCATCCTTCCAACTTAGCTCCGATAGGTACAGCAACCCCGACTCTCTCTGCTTCTCCATCACGCCTTGCCTCTACAACCGCCGCTTCCGCCAGCAACACAGCCACAACACCCCCAACGTTCAGCGCCACCGGCGGTGACCCTTGGCAGACCATCTCAGATGCCATGGCGCCTTCCGGGACCGCACCCACCGAAACCTCTCGTCTCCGCCGCGAATACGAAGAAGCTCGTGTGCGCGTCCTAGAACGTCAAGCCCTCCAACAGCGTCCGCCCGAGTCGCTAAGCCGCTATGATCGCTTGCTCCGCGCGTCAAACCCTCAGGGGCGTCTGGCTGCGAGCCAGAACGAATATAACGCAAACTCGGTGCAGGCCTTGGACTCAGCTCGGGCGTTAGCCAGAGGCGAGGTTCTCGACGGTGAGCAGTTGACGTCGGGCCGGATGGAGGTCCCTGCCGTATACACCAGGCCTATGTGGAGATCAAGAAGAGATCTAGACGGAGGCTTGTCGACTATGGGTGTGCGGTGGAGCCACGATGGGCGGAATCTGTAAGTATCCCACTCCAGCACATTCAAGCCTGATCCGTAGAGAGTGGGAGGGACGCTGACGGGTCTTGTATAGGTATGTGGCGACTGAAGAGGGTATACTCGAGTATACGGTTAACATGGATAATCGGAAAACTTTCCCAGGGATAACGTTGCAATGAGGTCGGTCGGTGGAAACTAATGATTCATGCGTAAATAGGCGTTGCTGAAAAGTTTGGAGGTTGTGGTGATGCGTAAGGCGTCGGAGGCAAAGGCAAAAGGGCATTGGAAATATTCATAGGATTGACCATTCTCCGAAGAGAACACTTTACTCTTGGGTAGTCTTGATGAGACTGTGTGCATGTAAATATATGCATCATCGCGTACCTGATTCTTATGGCTTTCGTGTTCATTTGGTATACGTTCTCCACTTGACCCGTGAAAACCTCGAGATCACCTGCAACGCACTCCTGGAAAGCCATGGCCATGGCTGCCACCGACGCCTTCATGCCATCATGGTCACGTTCGCATAGGAATGATACCCCTGCACCCGGACCTCGTACTCGGGAGGAGACCGTCCATCATACCACCCAAACATAGGAATACATAACGCCAGTCCGTAAGGGGTTGAGCAGAATCGAAGATAGATGACCACCCTAGGCCTTTTGTATCCACCCCGAATGCACAAAGAAATCGAATATCCTCGTGCTCTTCGTCGGATCAATCTTTATTTCCCATTAGCCTCTCCCTTCTCCCTCTCGGAATCGCAGTCCAGACGGGATTAGATAAATACATACCTTACATATCTCCCTGACTCCCTTCCGCTTTAACCCCCCACCAGCCTTCAGCGCCTCGCCTATGATACCTTGCTTGATCGCCAAATACGCTTTCGGCATCAATCGCAGCACACTGCACAGCTCTATTTCTTCTTTGCTGAGCAGATGCAGGTCGGTGGCGTTTTCGTTCGTCAATTTCAGTGGCTGCGTGCCTGGTACACTGGGGACTGTGTAGCGGGTTTTCTTCTCGTGGGAGATGCCGTTTATCAGTGAAGCAGGTGGTGGCTGGGAGGTATTGGGCGTGCCGTTGGTGAGGGGACCTTTGGTGGTGACGCCGTTGGTGGTTGGTGCGGTGCCGTTGACGAGGGGCGGGGTGGGTTTGAGACGCTCAGGCAGTTCGGGTGCTGTTAAGGCGGTTGTTGCAGAGGGGATCTCCACCGGAGGCGTAGGTTTCACGGGCCTGACTCCTGCAAAGCGGTCGAAGGTCCCGGTAGGTGCGGGGCGCGCAGCACGAGTCTGCTTCTCGGCCTCGTATTTCTCGCCGGTTTTCAGATCGCCGATGCGCATATGTCGCCAGTCCTGCAGCTGGGAGATGGCTTGGCGGAGGTTGTGTTCGTATTCTAAGGATTTGGCTAGTTCGTCGTAATCGCGATGGTTCATCATTCGCGCGAACGGCTTCGTTTTGTTGTTGAGTTCCCGCTCTTCCTTTGTGCGTTTCTTGTCTATGGCGGCGTTCTTACGGTAGTCGAGAAGCGCGTGTTCGAAGATGATCTTCTTCCTGTCGGCCCGCGCGGTGAGTTTCGAGTTGTAGATGTCCATGACTACGAGCTTGAGCTCCATTTCTGGTTCGTCTTCGCCGGTGCGGGGGTTCCTGCCATCGCCTGGGTCGAACTGCATGTTTTGGACTGCTTCTTCGGCTTCGTTGGCGAATTCGGTTTCGAATTCGAGGCGTCCGGGCATGTAGCCTTGGACTTCATGACATGATGGAATACTGGCTGTGGGTTTTTGTTTTGGAGTTGCGGGAGGCGCGGCTTTCGCAGCTTCTTTCCGCTCTTCGACGCGCCGCTTCTTGCGAGCTTGGAACTTTTCCCTTAGGTTTTCGTCGAGAAGCTGGAGATCTTTGGGGTTTGCTCGTTCTGGTAGCGGGAACTTGGAGCTGTCGACGTAAGTCTTTATGTAGTGGTCACGAACCTCTTCTTTCGTGCGGTAGCCACCAATATGATCCGCTATGTCTGACCAGGAACCTAAACCATATACCTCGGCGCCTTCGAGTAACAGAAGCTCCTCGTCTGCGCCCCAATCTTTTGTGTATATGGGTATGGAGTGTTGCTCGATGACAGAATATGGGTGAGTTCTTGGGTCATGGTCGCGGGATGTTGAGCCTTCGGCAAAGCATGGTACACAAAGATCGTAATCTTTGCAGACATCATCCGCGCAGTGGATCCGGACCTTTTCAAATGTAAGTTTTGCTCCCTTCTACAAACCCGTAGCCGATCAGGGGATTTTGACATACGGTGGCCGTAATGTCCGCCGAACAGACATCACAGATATATTTAAGGCCTCCTTCGGTACCTCGCGATATTGTCTTCTTCCTAATAACACCCATACTGGTGAAGAGTGTGGGTGACTGCGCGTTCCACGGCGTAGGGGCAGCTTCGACCGCAAAGATTTTGAGACTGCCAAAAGGCTCGATTAATCACAACAGAGCACGCAACTGGACACTTTTGATATCACAGAAGTGCTCGAACGTATTGATCGTAGGCATGCCATGGTGATTACTTTACTCTTGCTGCTGTTGAACGCCATTTCAAGGTGAGGTCGCGCAGACCAATCAAATGCTCCAGCTTTAGATAGCGAACCGTGTGGCTTAAGGTGAAGCTTGACAGCTTGGCGTTCATCCCCTCTTACCACTTGCAGCCAGTACGTACCGCAACCCCTGCCCGAGTAGCACCATCCAAGTAAGCAGTTCATTGATTGATGCTTCAGGCTGGTTCCACAGAATCAAGGTGAATATCGAATTACCAAAGCGGCTATATATCCTGTTCATTCGTCTGGGACGACTTATCTGTTTCACCCATCTGTTGTTCCCAATCACCGTAATCTGAGGGGGCTGTGGAACCATTGCCTCCACTGAGCCCAAGGACAACACCTATCTCTTCTTACAACAGACTCTACCTGTCCGAATTCCCCGCCCAAGAGGATTCTGTTTACCCCAAGGATTCTGTCTACCAAAGTCGAGTCTCCTAAAATGTCTTGGAACCTTACAAAAAGTGAGTCTGGACATGTTTGTGAATGGCAAACAATATGACGAGGCTAAATCTGGACTAGAACTGAAGGAAACCCACCTGGGCGTCAAGAACTCCCTAGGAGGTCGATCGACCTCGACTTCCACCCTCAAGCCAGAGGAAACCGCTTCAGTGGACGAGAAGATGAGCATAAGTAGTAGTGGGCCCGGGAGTGGCAATGGAATAAGTGAGTCGGCGTGGTAGGACTTTTGTATTACTGCTAACAACTCTCAGCTGCGTCAGAAACCATGATCCAGGCTCCTCCGCCAGCAGCCCCTAAACCTGGCATTCTCATCGTCACCCTACATGAGGGCAAAGGCTTCTCGTTGCCTCCACATTACCACCAAAGCTACGGTTCGCAACAAATGGGAGGCTCCATGTCTACTGGAAGCGGGTTCGGCGTAGCTGGATCGATGCGGGGTGATCCTTCAATGGCACGCACGCCTGGTGGTATGGCTGGATCATACGCCAATGGTCGTCAACCAGCCACTGGGATCAATGCGGCGCCTACAATCCATGGCCGTTACTCTTCCCGACATCTACCGTATGCCCTGCTGGATTTTGAAAAAGTACAGGTATTCGTCGACGCTGTGTCTGGTAGCCCTGAAAACCCGTACTGGGCTGGCGATAATACGCAGTACAAGTTTGATGTATCAAGAGCTACCGAGCTCAACGTTCAACTCTACCTGCGAAATCCAAATGCGCGACCAGGTGCCGGCAGAAGCGAGGATATCTTCTTGGGCGTATGCCGGGTGAACCCTCGGTTCGAAGAGCAGAAGCAGTACGTGGAAGATCCAAAAGCCAACAAGAAAGACAAGGAAAGAGGTGCCGCTGCGTTCGCACAGCAAGCACGCCAGTTGGGTCAAAGCGGAGCAGAATGGATCGAAGTCGGGTTCGGGACTGGCTCAGTCAGAATTGGTGTCGCATTTGTCGAAAATCGACAGCGAACACTGAAGATTGAAGACTTCGAGCTACTCAAAGTGGTCGGCAAAGGAAGCTTTGGTAAGGTTATGCAGGTCAAGAAGCAAGATACCCACCGGATTTACGCTCTCAAGACAATTCGCAAAGCCCACATTATCTCTCGCTCGGAAGTCGCACATACGCTTGCCGAAAGATCTGTACTTGCGCAGATCAACAACCCCTTCATTGTCCCGCTGAAATTTTCCTTTCAGTCTCCGGAGAAGCTCTACCTGGTGCTGGCGTTCGTCAATGGAGGTGAGTTGTTCCATCATCTGCAGCGGGAGCAACGCTTCGATATCAATCGTTCAAGATTCTACACGGCGGAACTACTGTGTGCTCTAGAATGTTTGCACGGCTTCAACGTTGTCTACAGAGACCTCAAGCCAGAAAATATTCTGCTCGATTACACCGGACACATTGCGCTTTGCGATTTCGGACTGTGCAAATTAGACATGAAGGATGAGGATCGGACAAATAGTAAGATACCCTCTATGATGGTATCATATCCCTAACAGCAATTACAGCATTCTGCGGTACTCCTGAATACCTCGCTCCGGAGCTTCTGCTAGGCCAGGGATACAACAAGACTGTCGACTGGTGGACGCTTGGCGTCCTTCTATATGAGATGTTGACAGGTCTGCCACCTTACTACGACGAAAACACGAATGAGATGTATCGAAAAATCCTGTCAGAGCCATTGTATTTTCCTGGCCCTGAAATTGTGCCGCCAGCGGCCAAAGACCTTCTAACACAACTCCTCGACCGTCGGCCAGAGCACAGGCTCGGTGCCAAGGGAGCATCGGAGATCAAAGCACATGTGTTCTTCAATAGCATTGACTGGAGGAAGTTATTACAGAGGAAGTATGACCCGACATTCAAACCCAATGTGGTAAGTCTCCTCTGACGTATCTGGCAACATCTATCCCCAGTGCTTACCTCCACAGGTCGACGCTATGGACACTGCGAACTTCGACCGCGAGTTCACGCAAGAGCAACCCCAGGACTCGTATGTCGAGGGGCCGATGCTGTCGCAGACGATGCAGCAGCAATTTGCAGGCTGGTCCTACAATCGTCCGGTGGCCGGACTAGGGGATGCTGGTGGAAGTGTCAAAGACCCTTCTTTTGGGAGTGTTGCTTGACGGGAAGATGTGGATTGGGCGGCATGAGCGATGATTGTGACTGCATTGGAACCATTGGCCAACAACACTGTGGCTCTAAAGGAGGTGTTGCAGTTTTCAATGCCCAAGGGCGATCAGCAGCTTTAGAGAGTACATTGAAAGTGCTTGTCATTGAGAAAGCCATGTCGAAAGTGAAAATTGTGTGGAGAAGAAGTACTTCTATTTACCAATCTGCAAAATCGTTGAGGTCGTCATGCGTTGTTCGGTGCGTCTTTTTGCCGACCCCTGGCCGACCAACGTGTGGGGGTTCGGCGGGGATCTACGTGCTAGTGGGGCATTTTCTATAAATGTTCTGGCAGTGACCCTTCAAATTGTTGAATTTGCGAGTACTTAAGATTTTGCTATCTTCGCTTTCTCTGTAACCATCAATTGACTCCAGTAAAGCAAATCAAGTGACCCTCCACAACTCCAATCATGCCAGGCTTCGCGCAAGCTCTCGATCTCAAAGCATGGCAGCAGCTACAAGAGCACCACACCAGCTTGGGCGTGAATATCGTGCTCAAGGAGTTCTTTGAGAAGGACCCCAAGCGCTTCGAGAAATTTTCCCGTATCTTTGAAAATAGTGTCGACAAATCGGAAACAATCTTCGATTTCTCTAAGAATTTCATCACCGAAGAGACCTTGTCGTTACTTGTCCAACTTGCGAAAGAAGCACAGGTCGAGAAGCTTCGAGATGACATGTTCGCTGGTGAAAAGATCAACTTCACCGAGCATCGAGCGGTATACCATGTCGCGCTACGCAATGTTACCAATCAGCCCATGCAGGTTGACGGCAAGAGTGTAGTTGAGGACGTCAATTCCGTCTTGGACCATATGAAGGAGTTTTCTGAACAAGTCAGAAGCGGAGAATGGAAAGGGTATACCGGGAAGAAGATCAACACCATTGTCAATGTTGGTATTGGTGGATCAGATCTGTAAGTCAGGGTTGGTCGATATTTCGATGAAGAGGTAGCTCATAGCTGCCACAGCGGACCTGTCATGGTTACTGAAGCCCTCAAGGCCTATGGAGACCGAAACTTAAAGCTCCACTTTGTCTCGAATATCGACGGCACCCACATGGCAGAGGCTTTGCGGGACTCGGATCCCGAAACCACGTTGTTCTTGGTTGCCTCCAAAACATTCACCACTGCGGAGACAACGACCAACGCAAACACGGCCAAGCACTGGTTTATGGAGACTGCCAAAAAGGACGAACACATCGCCAAACACTTCGTCGCTCTGTCTACCAATGTTGAGGAGGTTACCAAGTTTGGTATCGATAAGAAGAACATGTTCGGCTTCGAGAGCTGGGTAGGCGGCCGGTATAGTGTTTGGAGTGCCATCGGTCTGAGCGTGGCCTTGTACATCGGCTTTGATAACTTCCACCAGTTCCTGGCAGGCGCTCACGCCATGGACAAGCACTTTAAGGAGACCCCAATTGAGGATAACATCCCTATGCTTGGGGGCCTCTTGAGCGTCTGGTATTCGGACTTTTTTGGAGCACAGACGCATCTCGTCTCTCCATTCGACCAATACATGCACCGGTTCCCAGCATACCTGCAACAGCTATCAATGGAATCGAATGGCAAAGCCATCACCAGAAGTGGAGATTACGTCAAATACACTACCGGCGCAATCGTGTTTGGGGAGCCAGCGACAAATGCTCAGCACTCTTTCTTCCAGTTGTTGCATCAAGGAACGAAGCTGATCCCCACCGACTTCATACTTGCAGCAGAGAGCCATAACCCAATCGAGAACAAGAAGCATCAGAAGTATGTTGATGCAGCCCATTGATAGATTCCGGCAAGCTAACCTGGATCCAGGATGCTTGCATCGAATTTCTTCGCACAGTCAGAGGCCTTGATGGTCGGCAAGACACCCGAGGAAGTCAAGCAGGAAGGCGCACCGGAGGAGCTTGTACCACACAAGACGTTCCTCGGCAACCGACCGACGACTTCAATTCTCGCACAGAAGATTACTCCGGCTACGTTGGGTGCTTTGATCACGTATTATGAGCATCTGACCTTTACCGAGGGAGCCGTATGGAACATCAACAGCTTCGATCAGTGGGGTGTGGAATTGGGCAAGTCCCTGGCAAAGAAGATTCAAGCGGACTTGGATCAAGAAGGCGAGGTCAGCAGTCACGATGCTAGTACCAATGGGTTGATCAATGCCTTCAAGAAGAAGGCAAACATATAATTGGGGGTCGCCGGTGCTATCGTACCAGGGAAAATTGTGGGCCTTGGCAAAATTTCATATTACAAAATGATGTAATGACATAGACACGAATGGAAAGAACATACAAGATACTGAAATGTAGATCGAGTTGAACTCTAAGGGCCCATACATACCCCTTTTTACCAAACTAGGGCCTATCGCGCGCCAAGCGCAGCTGCGGCTTTTCTGTCGATCTCCGCAAAAAATCCCGCCATCCAGTAGTGCGAACCTGCCGATGGGACGAAGGTGACTCCTACCCAGCCATGCTGTGGCCGTCGGTGACCTCGCACTCTTCATGGCGTTCCATAACCCCACTGGTCCTTGGGTCTGGTGTCGTGTGATACTAGTATTCTTGCAGGTTCTTGCGGCAGGCGTTAATGCCGACAAAGATGACGGAAAACCCTCAAAGGCCAGATATGCGCCTGGCGATGCTATACCTGTGCAATGCTTGAATCGAACGATGTAAGCTGTTATATGTCTTCTATAGTCATACATCTAGTTCTTCAAAACCACAAAATGAGGTGGGAAGTCGGCTGACAGGATTCCTTTTGAATAGTGATACTGGTGAGCATGTAAGTAGCTTTTCGAGCACTGAATCTGCATATCACGCAACCTCTACAGCGATTCAGCTTCGCTTATGCGTTCCAGATCACTGATACACTTGGTCAATTGCAATACATTCCCTTCTCAACGTGTAACGAAACGAAGCGACCACTCGAGCTCTACTACGGCGTTGAGTCAGGTATGTTCCTTGCGCATCCACAATGCAAGCATTCTAAATACCATCCTGAATCTTTTCCACTGTATCGATTCTTCCCCTTCTCTTTGCTGACGACCTCTGCCACCAGAGATAAATTGCACTCTTGCAGCCATCGATGACCCTCTGTTTCACCTCCTCGAATTCTATATCCACAATGACGCGCCTCTAACCTGCCGAATCCCCACAAGACCATTCTCGCCCCCTTCATCCTCTGATTTCAAATCCAATAAAGATCAGAAGCAAGCCCCTATCTCTCTCGAATCAGGACCCGATGACTATATTCCCCTCATCTTCGCCCTTGCTGGAACTCTCCAGCTGTCACATCTGCACATTTCGCCCAGTCTGAACGTCGTCTTCCACACTGCCTTCCCAAGAAACAAGAAAGAGAAGGAACAGCGCATAGAGAACCGACGCAAAGGGCTTATAGAAGAAGATGAGGGCGCCATCCTCGCCGCTACCGCCTATTCCACCCCATCTCTCGCCTCCGCTTCCACCCGCATAATCATTGGTGATCCTTTAGCTCTGCGCCTGAATGTGCACTGGTACTCGAGCTCCGACCTGCCGCCTTCCACAACTGCTACGAATTATCTGTTAGGCGAACATGTGCATCTCAGCACACTGGCTTACTGCCTATTGAGCGCCGGTGGGGGAGCGATGGGGGCGCTAGCCTACTTCCGAGGGATCGAATTGCCCAGAAGACTTAGACGATATGGGAAAGAGAGGATGGGTGGGGAGAAGGGTTATGCATTCCCCGGGAATGGATGGGGTGGTGCAAGCGGCATGAGTGGGAAGAGGGATTAGCTCTTCATCTGCTGTAAGTAAAACGTGACCGTTTTTTTCAATTGTACGGTTCATACCCATAGCTTCATCGCAGTGTATTTTCTTGGCACTTTCAATTGGTAACGGCCGCTGTCTCGAAGACATTTGTCTTCGCAATTTTATTTAGCATTGGCCTTATTTATGAGCATTCTGTTCCTGTCGGTCCTGCTACCCTGTGGGTTGAACTTTCAGCAATGCTCCTAAGCCCTCGAGTGACTTCCCTTACTGTGGTTATGACTTTCGAGCGTTATGACTTTTCGTTTTAACATTTCCTACCATTATCCTATCCGACGCACTGGCACCAATGGGTGCTAATTTCTTGGCAAATATCACGGAAGACCCCCTTCTCTTGTGCTTCTTTGGTTCCTCCAACTGTGTTATTGAAACTCTTTGACGTCTTGCCGCTCTGGCGATGGTCTGTCACTGGTCATTCCACCCATCATCATTACGTCAATGCGTTATTCAAGGGCGCAAAGCACTTAATTTTTGGTGCAGTCAGCTCCAGATCTAGCACTCTGACAGCGCATGGTACATCTGAAGACGAAAGTCCATATGGGAACAGGTCCCAACGACAAGTGTTCTCGCATTGCCAGGGAGGGGCAAATAGTTTTTCGTCAAATACCACCTATTGCTGTCGTCAAAAAGCCCCAAAAATTCATTGAACATCGTATTCCATCGGTCTCCACACCTTGTTCAGCTCTCTTCTCTCCTTGGATCTTCTTCTCTCCCTGGAATCTTTCTCTTCTTGGAGTTTCTCCTCCTCAAAATCTCGTGATCTTGAATCGGACAATAACAACTGCTAATTCTTCACAAAAGGTCTGTGTCTTCCACAAATATCCGTCAACAAGATCAACCTGACAAGCAGCTTGTTCTTGCGAATCGCTGTAAGTATGCATAAAAGGTCCTCTCTTTCTTACTAACCCGGCTGCGGAGACCTCACAATTGACATAAACTAACAGTTATTAATAGTCACAACGAACTCAGTCTTCCCTCATCGTGTCAACGAAATAGGAGACCGCTTCCGTCTGTAGGCTTGATAGTGCTTCTGAAGTACTCGATGGGATCGCTCAATCTAGGGCTAATTTAACGACGGTTGATTTAAATCAACTTGCCCGTTGGCTCATCTATTACAGTTTCCGAGTTTTATGGGCACGAAATAGCATCTCTGCGATAGCTACCATTCTTTAGTCTCTCTAGCCATGGAAGCCATCATTGACCGACTACGTGAGCTAGAGGCGGAAGAGGTCCAGATGCTAAAAGACCACAAAGCGCTTCTGGTGAAGCGGACTCAAGAAGACGAGCGAAGAGTTCATGAACGTGCTGAAGAGGACGAAGCTTGGCAATCTCGGCTTCTGAACCGTGATCGCGAGGAGGATGCAAGTCGTGTTTTTCCTGTTCGATCCAAGCAGACATGCTGACGAAAAACTGCCAGACTCTGCGTCAGCAACGTCGTGAGCTGTCCCGAGCATCGTTGACAGAGGTCTCGCCTGTAGCTAGTATCGGTAAGCCTGACCTATTGTTGATCAACATGATAGAATCACGAGATACTGACTCTGCTCATAGCCGTCTGCCAAGAAGCCAAAACAGAGGAAACGTTTACGTTCGGTCCAAGCAATGATACTGAGAGCACTTTGATCATACCAAGGATTGAGGGGTCCGCCACTATCAAGAAAGCGAGAAATCCTAGGGCGAAAGAAATAAAACCTAGAACAAGAAAACCGAAGAACGTAAAGGAGAGTTGGGTCTCGCATGGTGGTTACGACAGCCGTGGTAGATCTCTATACTTCCGTCCGTCTGACGGCCGATTGGTTTACCTCGAATGTTGTTTCCCTGACTGTGGCAAAACCAACTTCAAGACTATTCGCTCCATGATGCTTCACGTCTCAGGCATGCGAAACCATCACGTTGGAAAAGGGTTTTTCAAAAACCATGCCCATGTCATTGAGCTATGCGGAAAGTTACCGTCTGAGCGACAAGCACTCACAGGAGGGGAGGAAGAACATCGCTTGATCGACCCTTATCCACATCAAGAGCAGATCGCATACGGGTCAGAGCCTTCCATACTTGTCTCGTCACTCCGCCAGTCTGCCACGACGTATACTATTGAGCAAGATTCTGATGGGCTCAATAGCCGCGAAGCTACATCAACTACGAGTCCTAACATTAGCGGCGATACTTCTGTTACCTCAATGACTCCTATCATGGCAACGCACGATGTCACTATCAAAGAGGAAGTCATAAAGGACGTTGGCGGCGACCCTCACAATTCCCGTATGGCACAAGGCAAGGGCACAATCGCTCAGGACTGCTTGTCACCAAATGAAATCAAGAAAATCGCGTTGCCCGAGTACGTTTCAAGCATGAGTTACGATACGGACGACGATGACATTGACACAGCGATTCACGACGCTATTCAGCATCGAGCCACAGCCAGGCAACGATACTTACCCGAACTCGCCTCTCTCGATGCCGGCCAGATGAGATCGTTGGTCGATACACGTCCGGAGGTGCATATCAAACGAGAAGATGAGAGCATCGAAGCTGAGCTTTTCGATCAGCCTGTTACTGCCAACGTAGGAGCAGCAGAGATTCAAGAAACGCATGGACGCATTGCAGACATTACTGAAGTGGGAGGAAAAGCCGAGGTTGAGACAAAGCTTGCGGACGCGTCTGTCCCTGTCGAGAACGAAATCCTCGTGGGCGGAAGCGATGTTGACGCTGGGCTTTTCGACCAGCCTCTGGCTGCCAACGTAGCAGCAGATATTCAAGAAACGGATGGACGCATTGGAGACATCACAGAAAGGGTAGGAAAACCCGAGATCGAAACTGAGCTTGCGGACGCGTCTATCCCATTCGATAACCAAACCCTCGTGGGCGGAATTGATATCAATGCTGGGCTTCTCGACCAGCCTCTTACAGCCAACGTAGCAGCAGCAACAGTGATCCAAGAAACGGATGGACGTATAGGAGACACCACAGACCTGGGAGACACAGTCGCTGACAGCCATCAACCATCAGAGGAGAAGCTTGTTGCCCAGACTTCCTCGACTAGCCGCGCCCGAACTACCGATCCTGAACTATGTAAAGGCGTATCGCACAAGAGAGCCTCATCCATCACACTAGCACTCTTCGATACAACAGCGCAGAAGCGTTGGCGCTATGACAGCTACACCTTCGGGCCGTCATCCTGTTGACGGAGCACAATGTGTGTACAGACTGCCATGAGCTATGGCTTGTGTATCCCGTTTCTCGAAGCTATATCAGGATCCGTCTTGCTATCACAATCCATTGCTGTTCTAGTCTTACCCCATATCACTATTCCTCACAATCTGATCATTTTCTCTATGGAGAGAACATGGCTTCTACGCCTGGTTTCTTTAGTTTCGCTTCCCAAGCGAAGCCATTCTCCAGATCCCGCTCAGCCCATTCTTCTTTCCTGTGCATTTCTTAGGCCTCGAGCTGCATCTCGAGTTCACCCATCACGACTTCTCACCAAGCATATTAGGTTGTCCTCTTTTTTGCTTTGCGGCTTGGGAGCGTATGACCGGCTGCACTACTCTTTGACAAGCATATCAAGCATCTACGTACTAGCAGAAAGCTAGTCTGCCATAGAATTAGCAATTATCAGCATTGACTTCCAGAACTTTGCAATCGAAGAGTCTTTGGTGACGTTCAACGCAATCGACGAAGGTGAGACAGGCTAGATTTACCACCCTCTTGTTCCAGGGTCCATTCCTTCCCTGTGTGAGTGACGTGTTTACGTTCGCGGCAGCAACCAGCCTTTTCATGGAGTCTAGACATACAATCACATTGTAGAAAGTGACATTTGTATGAGCTCTTGCAATATGTCCAGCTTTATAGCAACAACACCATGATAAACTCCGACCTCACTTCACCCGCCCCACCGCATTTCCATGATGCAAACGAAGTATAAATCGTCCCGCAACCATGAGACAGACATACACATCATCCCGACCCCATCCTTCGACCCTAACACCCATCCCCGCCCCTCCCCTCCCCTGCCCTCCCCCTCCTACTGCTTCTCCCCCTCCACAAAACTCAGCGCCTCCTCCTTACTCACCACCACCACACTACTGCTCTTATTGCGCTGATACCGGACCCCATACGTCTTCTCCGCCACCAGCAACATCTCCGGCCTGAACGTCGTGCAGATGAACTGGCCGCCCGTTAACCCCTCCCCCTCCTTCTGCGAAGATGAACCCTGCTGGTTCGAGATGTCGCGCAGCATGTTGGCGACCGCGGTGCGGTACTGGGCGTCCAGGTTGGCGTCGATCTCGTCGAAGAGGTAGAAGGGCGCGGGGTCGCATTGCTGGATCGCGAAGACGAGGGTGAGTGCGCAGAGACCTGAGGGCGTTAGTGACGGTCTTCTACGGGAGTATGGATAGATGGTGGGGAAGGGGAGGGGGGGTTCACTTTTCTGGCCACCGCTCAGCTGCTGGATGCGTTGCTGATCGTCGTGCTTGCTGTTGAAGCTGACGCTGATGCCAACCCCGGTGTAGTTCTCCACACTCGCCCGCCGCGCCTCGTCCTCGCTGTCGTCTTCGTCCTGCGCCGCGCGGTCGGCTTTGCGCTGGATGACAAGGCGGCCGCGGCCAGCGGGCACGAGCTTCTCGAAGACGGTGGCGAATTCGCGGGAGACTTGCTTGAAGGTGCGCTCGATAGCTTCGTCCTTGCGCTGGTCCAACACGGTGATTAGCTCTTCAATCGACGCCTGCGAGGAGTCGAGTTCCGCGCGCCGCTTCTCGAGCGTGTCGCGCTGCACGGTGAAGTTGTTGTACTGCTCGAACGCCTTCTTGTTCACGTGCCCGTATTTCTTCAGCGCTTCGTTGACCTTGTGCAGCCGCTTGACGATGTCCTCGCTCTTCGTCCGGTGCCACTTCTCCAGCGCGCCGTGGGGGAGGATGCCCAGGTCGCGGATCTTGATCACGCATTCGGCGGCTTGCTTGGTGAGGATGCGCCGTTTTTGGATGGACTTCTCCATGCGCTTCTGCTGCTTCTCGATGGCTTTGGCGATCTCGGTTTGCTCGGCTAGGATGGTGGCGTGGCGTTGGTTGAGCTCGTTGATGCTGTTGTTGGAGGTGTCAATGGAGGTCTCGGCTTCTTGCAGCTTTTGCTCGATTTGCGCGAGGGACTTGGTGATGCGCTTGAGGTCTTTCTGGCTTTGGGAGAGGTTGCCGCGGGAGGCACCGTCCTGGTTGTCGAATTCTTGGCCTTTGAGCTGGTCGAGGCGCGGGCGGAGGTTCTCGCGCAGTTCGATCTCGAGGATGGTTTTGCGAGACTCTGTTTCGCTGCGGGCGGAGGAGGCTTCGGCGTGCTGCCGACGGAGATCCTGGACTGTGGAGCTGAGGTTCTCGAGCTGGGTCTCCTCGTCGCGGGTCAAGGCTTTCTTGAACTCGGAGGCGATTTCTGCTTCATGCGCGTTCTGCTGTTCGGTCAGGGCTTTCATATTGCTCTCGATATTGGTTTTGGCGCGTTGTTTGGCACTGAGCGTATCCTTCATATTCTCAAGGCTGGAAGACTTGCTGCGCAGCTCTTGCCGAAGAGGACCGTAGCTGTTCTCTTGCTGGGTTCGCTTTTGCTCGATCTTCTGTAGCTCGCCTACGGCTCTAGTGGTCTCTTGATCTTTCCTTTCCAGAGTCCGCTTGATCTCTGCGGACCGAGCTCTGTGCGTATCACACTCATCCCTCCATTTGCTGACGCTTCTTACGGCTTGCAATCGAGAGTGGCGAGTGTCGATAGAACCACCGGTAAAGGCTCCCTTCTTATCCGAGCGGTCACCATCCATAGTGACACCATTGACGCCGTGACTTCGAGCGTACTGACCCGCAATTGTAAGATTCGGACAGATAATGGTCTGGCCAAAGACTTGTTGGAACGCTTTCTCATACTTTGGGTCAAATTGCAGCTTCTCCATCATAGGGATGGCGTCGTTAGCTTTTGGCACGTTGCCGGTCTTGGGTTTGATTCGGTTGAGTGGTATGAAAGTGATACGACCGGCTCGCTCCTTCTGCAGGATATCGATGACTTTGGTTGCTGTTTCATCATTGTCGACGACATAATGGAACAGACTGTTGCCGGCCGTAACCTCAACAGCTCGTCGAAATCGCTCGCTGACTTCTACCAGCTCCGCCAACGTACCGTGGACGCCATTCAGATTGTGCTGGCGCTTAATGCGACGAACGGCTGCAAGGCCACGGCTGGTGTTCTGATCCATGGTGTGGGATAGGTCTTGCTCGGCTTTGCGAAGCTCATTCTGTGCATTTGAGATCACAGAGTCCAATTTCGCATCTTCTCTCCAGAGTTCTCTTTGATGAAGTCAGCAGACGAATGGAAGAAGCGGTGCCTGTGGCTATCTTACTTGCGCTCATCCATCAGCTTCTCTCGCGCGGCCTTTGCCGCCTCTACCTGTTTCTGCATTGCTTCATTACTATCACTACGGCCTTCCAATTGCTCTCGCAGGGAGGCGATTTCATCCTCGAGGCTAGCAATATCTTGTTCGATTTGCGCGATGTCCTCCGTGGTCTGCACTCGGACAGCCTTGATCTTTGTCAACTGTGGATAGCTATCATCGATCTCCTTCCTCAGCCACTCATCTCTTTCACGTGTGTTGCGGAATCGCGCATTACGGCCTTGTTTGGCATAGAGTCGTTGACGGGTACTTTCAGCATTGTCCAACTCCGATTTTGTGGCAGCTTCCTCTTGTTGCCGCTTGCTGTATTCAGGCGCCATCTCCGCTAGCTCCTGCTCGTGTTCTTTGATCGATTCCTGCAGTGTCTGCAACTCAGACGAGTACTGTGCCTTCGCTTGCTGAGCCGCTGATTGGCCGTCGCTGAGACTCTTCACCTCAAGCTCGATCTTAGCCTTGCTCTTTGCGGTCTCCTTCCGCTCGTCCTCGAGTTGCTTCTTGTCCACTCTTAAGAAGTCCACCTGCTGCTTCAGCTCGCTGATCTCCGCATTGATTTCCGCGAGGTCCTTTTCTCCTTGTATGAAGCGCGCCTGGCGGTCATCCGTGTCGTCTGCCCCGGTCTGTCGTTGCTCTTCAAGATTGTCTAGTTCGTTGGCAACTGCTACCTGCTCTCTGTGGTCTATCGTGTACTGCAAGCACCGGCGATCCTTGTCCTTCTCCTGATAATCTCGTAGTTCCTCCTTTTCCTCTTCCAGTTCCGTGAGCCGCTCCTTGATGTAATTGAGTAACTCGTCAATCTTCTCCCGCTTGTTGTTCGTCTCGGTCATTATCTTCAAGGACTCGGTCCTTCGCGCCTCGTAGACCTGTGTGCCCGCTACTTCTTTGAGTAAATTCAGCCTCTCAGCATCCTTCATGTTCGTTAAGGCCGTGACGCGCCCCTGGGGTACGATATAATAAGGATTTGACCTTGAGAAGCCGGCAGACTCCAGTAAATTCATGACATCCGACTTAGTCGCATTCTTTCGATCGAGCGTATACTCATCCTTCTTCATGCCTATTGTCCGTCTTAGGATGAGTTCAGGCTTTCCGGTGGGGAAGCGATCGTCGCTGTTGTCGAAAATGATCTCAACGAAGGCGGACATGACCGCCGAGCCGGTTCCTTCCTGCTTCATGTCAATCGCTTTGCAGTAGATCAAAGGGAGTCCAACCCATACATGTAGTAGCGCACTACGTTCTTCGCGACCCATCTGCGTGTAGGCATCGCTGAGGACGAAGCGAATGGCGGCGAAGAAGTTGCTCTTCCCTGAGCCGTTGCGTCCGACGATGACATTGTGCTTGGGTGAGAAAGGCTCGATGACAGTTTGTTCCTTGTAGCTACTCAATTGTAAGCAATGGCATTCGCATGGGTTTCCAAAAATTGGCTCACCTTTTGAAGCCCTGGATGATGATCTGTTTGATGTACATCTTGATTGTGGAGCGCTCCGCGGCGCACGTTCACATGGGTCTGCACCTACTACCCTCAATCGAACCTCCGATAGTGGACAGTGACCTTGGCGGAGGTGAAACTGCTATCTGCTGTGTTGCGTACAGTTGATAGAGCGTTGTCTGTACCAGCCGTCGCATCGCGGACGCGCAAAAGACGCGCCTTGAATAGAGTACTGCCCCACCGGTACTTTAGTGTCACTACTTCAGGCTTAGTGCAGGGCTGACTTCGATCAAAGCTTGGCATTGCAACCGTTTGGATCAGGGCATTAGCTTAAGAGACAGCATAGGATCTCAATCACACAAGCACCCACCATGGACTTGTGTATCCGCTTCTCGAAACGCGAATCCATAATTGTAGCTTGCTCGCAATCCGGTCTCTTGCCCGGTTCTCCGGCGCAAGCTCCGGCACTGGGCTCCAATTGCGAGTTCTAATTGGCCGTTCCGGACTCCAGATTGGAGACCGAAAGTTCGATATGACTTACGGACGTCCCAAAAGGTGGCTTCTGTCACAGGAGGGGGCTCGGCATTAAGGGAAGCGGCTGCAGAAATTCGGAGAAGAGGAGATGAGCCACCAGATCTTAAGGTTCACCGGTATCAATTCGTCACAATCTCATACTTTATACTTTCGCTATCACTCTCCATGGATTATCTGCCAGCCTCCGTCTTCTCTGTTCCTTCTGTAGTTTCTGTCAAGCATCGCTTGACAACAGTCTGATTCCCTAAAGCCACGCGTTGGTTCCTGGATGGAAAACACATCCACCCAACACAATGTCTGGCTCCGCACTTGTGGGCCACCCTCTCAAAAATGAGCGAGACTACTACATAGCCAAGGCACTGCTTCGTCAACATGGTAAGCCGGATGCCGACCCTTCAACTGGAGCAATTTTTTGTGTTCCCTGGCTAGCAAATCCTCCTCTCACCGTCGGTTTTTTTTACCGAGCACCTTTACCCCCATTAGAACGTATCAAGAGCTTTGAGAAATCATTAGCCAGCATCCGCTCCAAAGACGTGTCATTTGGCTTGATCCACTGACTACAGCCGTCATGCTGACTCCGAACGTATGTAGGAGGGTTGTGACCCCTATATCGTAGCAGGCATTGTCGCTACGACAGAGAATTAATCTGTTCGATTCTTGATCCTCTGCTGGCGACGCTTTAGTATTTCCACAAGCCCCTTGTCATACTGCTTCTTAGATAGACGAGTCTGATCGTATAGCAAAAGGTCCTTGATCAGTAGGCTAGCCAGTAATGATTTCTTTGGGATTCTAGTCCACGTTGCAAGCGATCCACGCGTTTCGGCCACGGTCTGCATCTTACCGTCCACACTATGTCTCGATCGTCTAGCGTCAAGAAACATATGTTGCAACTCCACGCATATGGCATGCACACCGAGAACATCGTTTCCTCCGAATACACTTGCGTTAGCTTTAGGCAAGGGCGCATCGCCAGATTAAAAGAGCTTCGTCATGATCCATCTGGACACTTTCCTTGCGTTGGCAACAGAAATGTGTCGCACCACGCCTGTCAGAAGGGCATGTTAGATTCGCAATGGTTTAGTGCGAAAAGGCCCCCTCTAGACCGTGGCTTGATGGGTCATTCTCGAGCCCTTAGTCGATCGAGATGTCCAATCTTGTTGGGCTGGGGTACAAGGGCGTGTGCAAAAAGCCGGTGATGAAAGCCCGCGACGTGCTCCAGAGGAGCGAGCTCATCGTGGAGTCAAGAGGGTGAAGACGTGGAGATGCAGCCAGAAAGTCGAAGGGGAAATTGCCAGGGTAGGGAGAGAAAGGCGATGGGACGATGAGAGGGGCCTTTTCGTCTATGAACAGCAGGTCCTGTTAGTCGAGAGGAATTTTTAAAGGGGGCTGCTCTCCCCTCTTACTCGTACGTCTCTCATCTTCGCATACAATCGAAATCACACAGTCTGGACAGACCGGTTTTGGGTAATGCAATGTAAGTTTTCAAGAAATCAAAAACGAGCCTATGCTGCCACCTACTATTCAGTCAAGAGAGAAATCTGCAATTCCTCGCTGTCATCATCTGATAGTAGTGCGTGAGTTGTCTTATTCCAATCCGCTTTTCTCACGTCTGCCCGAATCATCCCATCCCCCTGTACTCATATCCACTATCATCCCCAGCCATAGCGACGTGTATGCATGCCTTACCCCCACCAGCTCCAAATCCAAACCCCCAATGAAAAGAACCATGACGCAAGCCCACCACCCATCTCGCTCTCCCACCCACCGCCTTCCAAGAACGCGCTACAATCCCCAGAAAACCTACAAAGGGCAAATCCTCCCGCTATTCTCAGAGAAAGGCTCCACAGTATCATTTCTCGCGATCTGCCATCAGAGTCCTAATAGAAAAGAAAATCAATTCCTCTGGTTTCCGGGCTTTGCTTGCAGTGCTGACTGGCTATATGGATGGTGTGGTATCGAATTCGGGGGGTTTGCCGAGACGGAAGACTTTGGAACGTGTAGCTCTTCTGTTGAGGAGTTTGGTCGTTTGATGGGGAGTTTAGAGGGGGAGAGGGGGAGGCGAGAATGGTATGGAGGGTGGGTGGAAGGCGGGACGAGAGTATCGTGATGCTGTGATGGACTTTAGGATGGTGTGGGGGTGTGAATCCAGGGCTTGACGACTTGATGAGCTGAACATCTCCGGTCAGCTGCAGCTTTGATAACGCACAAGCCAACATGAACAATGGCTGGGAAGACTAGACTGCGAAGAAACGTGGATGGCACTCACCGCTCACCAGCCATTGGACGAGCAAAGAAGCGCACGGAGTCTCTTGCCTATGCAGATGTCTCGTCAAAGCGCTCTTTTCGTGGCCCTGAGCATTTCTCTCTGGTTCTTGGTTCTGCTGGTATTGCGGCTCATGTCTCCCTACACTGCTGCAGTATTTCCGGTCCCATTCGCCAGATGCAATATCACATTCAGTCGCTCTGACTGAGCGGATCGAGGGTCGGATCCGGCGGGAACGGGAACTCGGCGGTCATGTATTGGTTCATCAACCAATCAAACGGCGCCCCATCCTCCCATACGAAAAGCGACAAGGCGGGCGTGGACATGGAGTCTTTCGATGTGAGCGAAGAAAGCGTCAGTGAAAGCGACGAGATTGAAGAATTTCGATCACGGTCGGAAGATGCAAGACCTACCGTGTACGACGGCTGCACCGTCACTTTGGAAAGGAACGCAGGTTGTCAACGCCGAGTATGCGGCGTTGGAGATGTGGATCCAGGGTAGGGCCACGGAGGTGACTTCGTAGGGGGGGTGTCTGTAGCTCAGGAGGGCGATGTTGCAATTTCCTGCGAGAATTACATGAGTACTCTCGGATCTCGACGGTCGATGGGAAAGAACAAAGGAAGGAGAATGGAAAACTCAAGGGTCAAGGCTCACCCCGACTCCACCATTTGGGTGTCTGCGCAAGAGTCTGCTGGTACTCGAGAGGACGAGGATCAGGAAAGTATGTCCAATCGGCTTGGGGTGGCGCGGTGCGAAGTTGCTGTTCGACGAAGAAGCGAACGGCCGTGTCTTGCGGTATCGAGGAGAAGGCGTCGTGGCAGTCTGCGTAGGTCGGACTACCGTAGAGTCCGCTGTCGCACTTGGGGTATGTGTTGATGGAGAGGACGTAGACAAGGATTAAGCAGAAAGAGACAGTCCAGAACGTTGTCGAGTATGGTAGACTTTTGTGCGGAGAGGACATTGGAGCTACAACAATAACAAGATCGCAAGGGATTGAAGATCGAAGCAATAGATCTCTCAAGCCAGTGAGGTAAAGCTACCTGCCATGACGACACGGTACGAAGGTTTGAGACGTAATATAAACAGCTAACCGCCTCGTCGAACATATGCGATCGCATCCAAGATTAGGATTTGAGTTGAGCACAGGACGGCTATAAGAGGCGCGAAGACGGCGATGGTTTTGAGGCGGGGCTACTCGGTTTTTTTTTAGCCGCAGGACATACCAAGTAGAAGTATATGGTTCGGATGCGGCTCCAATCATTGCTATTGGGCTTTCGAAGAAATAGAAACTGCAGTGCACTTTGGCTGTTCCCATCTCTTTCACCCCAGGTCCCCTTGGTGTGACCGAACCATCTTCTTGTCTGTCATGTTCCTCTCGTGGACTTGGTTCGGTGCCATACTCTGCCTTTGGTTGTTCTGCTGCCCTCCCGTCGTCTCCACTATGTGTAATGCAGGAATTTTCGGCAGTCCAGAACTTAATGATTGCACACACGCGGTTGGCTGGATACCTTTCGCGCGGATGCTGCACACGGATCCGCGCGCCCATGAGCCTTCGATCTTCGCAGAACCACAGTATATGGGAGTCCCCTTCGGACCATGGTTCAATAATCACCGACCAACAGCAATCAACCAGCTTCCCAAGATATGGAAACACAGCAAGTCGAAAGAATCCCAGGGTCGGCGCCGAGCTCGGTGGACTCTACTTCGAGATCCACGATTCTGCTAAGCAGTAGCACGTGTTTGCAGACTCGTGCCGTGTTGCTCTGATCAGCGAAGGACGACCTGACCGAACGGGCGTGATGCGACCCGGGTTTGTGGCAAGCTGGGGAAACGTCATCAGTCAGGTTCTGCCGCTCCTCTGGACCTGCGCGGCCGGAAATCCACCACAAGGAGGCTATGTGCCTTTCCAACGTAGGTTGACGAGGTGTGGTGCGTGCTTTGAGCTCCAAATCATCAGGCTGACTTGCTGCCCCGTGATCAGTGGGATCGGGTGCCAGAGTGGCAGCTTTGTATCTCTATACGACCAATTCGCCCTTTCAATCCTTGTCCATTAATAACTACATGAGCGATGGCCTGCCCATTGTTCCGATTCTTTCGGAAACTCTGCTTACCCACTCTAGCAATGGCACGTCGTTAGATGTTGCTCTCAACGTTTCGGCGCGATTTATCGAGATGAGCGTCTGATGCAAAGATTGATGCAAACCGAGGTTGGGAAAAGGCATGTTCAACATTGTCTAGCAACCCGAGCGACGAAATAGGAGGCTGAGAAGCGTAGCAGCAAATTTAGCGACATTAGAAGACCATGGAATTATACATAGCATACACTGTCAAATGAGAGTGAAGATAGCCAGTTCTGCCTACTTTGAGAGCATTGAAACAGGTCTGCAGTCTCAGCAGAGACATCGTCCTTCTACTCATCTCGTACATTCGCTCAACGGGTGATTCACTTACTAGAAGATCCCCGCTACAAGTAGGCCAGCAATGCTTGTAAGGCCAACTAACCATTTGGTCCCGCCATGCCAGCCAGTTTTGCTATTTAGAGCTCCACTATTGATAATTACATAACAGCCTACCACTACATCATCCTGAAGTTAGCATTTCGCTTGGAAGCCAGACTTTGGAACCATAAGGCGTGTCCCTCAAGCGAATGCCGCCTGTACATATCTCAAACTTCGTAAAACACGCAGTTAGGGGTAACAGATGCTCAGAAAATTTGATTTACCTCTCGTTGGTTGGCCCACATTCGCCTCCGTTACTGTCGTGTAGCCCCCAGCACAATTTCCACCAGTAGCTGCCACCGCGACTGGGGTAGTGATGATACTTGTGTACGAATAAGACGTAGTTGGCGACGTCGTCGGTGCTGAGTATTGCACCACCGTCGTTGTCGTTGTGGGGGGCACAACGACCGCAGGAGCAACAATGACATTCGGCGTAGTCGTCGTTTCGCATCCGCAGTTGCTTTGCTGACTTTTGTATAAGGTCGTAGTCTGCGTTACAGCTTGCGGTTGCTGATATTGGCCCGCTGCGGCGACGTTACCCTGGCAAGTCATGCCCACGGCGCAGCAGGCGAGCTGGCCGGCATTATCCCACGCGCAGGACTGTCCATTTCCACAGCAGTACCCAGACTGTCCCATACCCGAGCACGAAACTTGAGAGGGAGACAGCGCGGCGCCATTTAGATAGATGACAGTGTTGAAGGAGCCGACTTGTTGAGCGCGCACGAAATGGAGGACGTAGAGGAAGAAGACGATGAGGGGGGCAGGGTCAGGGCACGAAACAAGATTTCGTGAGGTCATTGAAGCATCAACAGAAGGAAATGATTAAGATGGGAGATCCAACGCGTGGTCCATTGACCTAGAGATACTCATGACGGCTGCGAAGGAGGAAAGATCAAAGCCAACTGACAGAGTAAAGTATGGAAGGTTGCGGACCACTAGGCTTGCCTAAGTCCATTTAAATCCAGAATCCTGTTCTGGAAGATAAGTAAGGCCGCACTCTAGACCGAAAGCTGCGTGTAGGATGCTTACGCACTGCTGGCTTCTGAGTCCAGTGGTGGTGACGATATCAGATCAGATTAACCTTCAATGGAGCGGGGCACTCGGGCTTGGAGGGGTCACAAGACTTGTCTGCACCCTAGAACAACCCTTCGCAGCTGGAGAGAGACAATACCGATAATAATAGTAATAAGACAGTTTCTATATTGCCTTCTTCGTGAGCTTGGGCGACTCGTCCACACAAAGGTGAAGCTCAAGTATGCTGATGTTCCTGAGCTCGACGGTGCCGATCGGGACTTTTAGGTTGCCGTCACTGCTTATATTGTGAATCTCCACACTGAATTCTCTTCATTATCCTTAAAGACAGTATGCCTGCTGACATGTAGCAGAAAGTGGTTCTATGGTTGACTGGTATTGATATGAGCTGGAGAACCAATCACATATCGGGCGTTGCCATGTCCATGACGCACGGATCTATGATAATTCTGGGAGCGGGTTGAGATGGTGGACCTGACGTTCGATTGATGATATGACAGACGACAAGTAGACCGGGATAGCATTGGCGCTCTCCTCATTATCCCTCAATTTACTGAGTCTTCTCTTCAAGATAATTTGCGTTGATCAGGAGGAGATGAGTCTAAGTTTGGAGGTTGTTGACTCATATTTCATTAGGGAGGCTTCTCGGCGTGGTGGCCAATGTGTGGTTGATGCACGCTCGGATGATGTGCATACAGGGGCGCATAATGGTATGCAGAAGCGCGATAAACGGCGAAGAGAGACGGTGGGGTGGCTCAAAAGGGCCTGATGGGGATTGGTCTGTTTGTATCCGATTCAGGATAGAAGGAGACCGGCTTGGATCGAGCGCTGTTGATCTTCTTACTATTTTAGACAGATTTTATCTCCACGGCAAGTGTAGGGTGATGGTGACCCTAAGAGGAACTACTACTGTCAGAGCAAGGGGTACGTGCACCTAGAAGTCTATGGATAAAGTAGCCTACTGCTTCAGTGGATCAAGGTTCTACACGCTCTTACAAATCCGCTCAACGATGTCAACAAGGCATCTTCAAACCCTATCGCAGGTTGCTCATTGGTATTCTGTTGACAGATTGTCCGGTTCGATATCGGTTCTGAGGTTGCTGTAGAGCTATTGGGTTGGTCCAAATCCAAACAACAGCGCTTTGCCCAAAGCCTTCTCTAGTCCGCCCCGCTATTGTTTTCATGCTATTTCCCCTCGACTCGGTTGAAACGCACGAATATTGCGCGCCGAGATGGCTGGTCCTTACCTGAGGTCGTGAACAATGAATGGTATCAATCTGTGGACATAACCTGCACTGTCTTTGACTCCGTCACTAAGACATCAAACCTTCATGAACATATTGCATAATCATCCAGTCAGTGCTAGCTCACCACCGAGTTCACTCAACAATCGATATCTTGGACATCCGGGTCTCCCCGGATTGGATGATCGTAACAGCAGATGAGTGTATGGACATGAAAGAATGGAGAGTAAAGAACGAGGAAAGCTCTCTTCACACAAGAGTCCTACGAACAGTCGTACAAACAAATTCTCACAGATCATTTAATGCGTGTCGAGGTCGACATGAGTGTATATCTATACAAGAAAACCCTCTTGATACCTTAGCCCCAGGTTGAAGAGGACCCTGAGGGGCAAGAAAGTGGCATGTTCTCCAGTCGCTTTACTGGATTGGTACTAGACGGGTGTTGTAGGGATGAGTACTTTAGTTGATCGAGATCGTAAGCTCTCCGTCGTTGCGGGGTTGGAGAAGTGGCAATGCTCTTGTGGAGGAGTAACAGTAGTCGAGATTGCTCTAATTGCCCATCGCCTCACATGCGTGAGGTATCTCGAGAAGTCAGTCGTAGCTCACGAATTCTCCTGCCACGGTGCAGAAATTGGATTCCATGGCATAGACGGTCTTAAGTTTAAGAGTGAAGAAGCAAATGCAATCTGAGCTTTGGGCGTGTGTGAGAGTTCCATTGGTTCACGCTTGGCCTGCGGAGAATTGATTTGAACCTGGAAAGACATTGGTGGGTCTGGAGTAGTACGAGTACGTCTGATTAGGCCTTGCAGACATCAAGCCACGAAGAAGTGGGTCCCAAGCTGATTAGTTCTTGGTTAGAGAGCTTACTGTTCCAGGAAAAGCGACGCGGTTTGACGTGGGCGGTAGGTGGACGAATCCTTGGGTGCTCTTTGGTGATTGATGCTGCTCCAAGGTGTCACGTCGCGATAAGCTTTGCGTGCTTTGCGTACAGAGGCTGCTGTCGATGACGAATTTGCAGCGCATAGAGGACATTGAACGAATGAATGGTGGGTGCGGTATCAGGTGTCAGCGGTTGCAGAGACGGTGCATGTTTCGAAGGCGTGTTGCGTTTGTGACCAGGAGATTCCAAACTAGATAGTTTTAGGACTAGTTTTCTTAGTGGCTCGGAGGACTATTTAGGTCCTCCTGCAGCTTCTGCAATCAATCATTCTTTCTACTCATCAAATTTATCATCTAGTAGACGTTCGTTTTCTAATGAACGTGCACGGGATTCTGTGATTCTAAAGAATCGTGTTAGAGTATCTCGTTTAGTTCGTTTGTCGTTTCAATTTATCTCGTTTCAGTTCACCTAGTCGTTCTCGCAACTCTTATATCGTCGTTCATCTAATTAGCAATTATCAAATTAGTCTACGTAATTCATGCAAGAAGAGTCGTCAAAAAAAGCATTATCTAGAAGATCTAAATATCAAAATAGTACTTAATCAATCAAGAATCGATCGTCGTTCAACAAGTTGACATCTTCTCTTAAACAATTTTACATCAAGTTTCTAAAATCTTTTGTTCAATCGTTCGTCGATTCATTTTCTTAATTGAAGTCAAAATTAATTTATTTATTACAATACTTCTTGAAGACAACAAGACTTAATAATTCGTTTTATTAAATATTGCTATTTTAATCAACTAGAAGATTTAATTTCTTGTTAAGCTAAAAGATTGCATTATTATCTATTTTATCTCTTAATAATTTTAAATAAGACAAAAGTTATTCAAGTAATATTGCAATCTTTAAAGGAAGTATTTATCGTAACTTCTTAATTTTATTTATTACTTCGAACATTTTTGTATCTTCTTTACATTCGTAGTCTTCTATTATGTCTCTTATTTATAAATGACAAAATTTTAACTCCAAGTTCTGCGATCAATTTATTAGAAAAAATAATTTTGCACATAGATAATTAAAACGTCTAGACTTCGAATTAAAGAGTTAAAAAAAATCAAATAATTTAATTTTATCAAAGAAATACATTCAAGCGTTCGATTTTTTAATTTTTATAACTTCGTTTATTATAAATAAAAAATTTATTTCAAAGAGAATAATTATTTTTTGTAACATACTTAAAAAAAAAATTCTTAAAAAGATTACAAAAGTAAGTACGATAAATTTCAATAACAAACTAGCAAATATCTAATAGCGAGAAAACAAAACTTTGACATTATATTATCAAAGAATAGCGTTTATAATGTAATGTATTAAAAAGAAAGATCGATCTTTAATTATTGTTTTTTTTATTTTGAAGTCGACGATACTTAATACGATAATTCGAACGTTCGTAAGAGATCTAGCAAACGCTAATGTTAGATTGAAAATTACTCGAATAATAATAACAATCAATCGATTGTTAAAAGTTACATACAATTTAGTTAAAGAGACTCGACATACTAAGATTAAGATCAAGAAGCTTCAAGAAAAGAAGTTTAAAAACAAGAAGCTCGACTTTTATCGCATTTTAGTGCAAAAAGTTATGTTAAAGACGCAATTAAACTTACTTATAACAATCTATTAATCTTAATTATTTAGAACGTGAAATTTTAAGTCTCTATTATTGTTTCTTTCTTACTAGAGAATATTATTATCTTTTCTAAATTGTCAAAAAATCGTCAAAAAGTAGATTGATTGTTGATTCGATTTTCGGTTCCAACTTTTGAAATCGACTCAAATCGACGATTTAACTTTAGAAATCGAATCGAATCGCCAAGAATGTCAAGAATACTAAAAATAGTATAAATTAAGTTTAGATTTAGATTTTTTATTAATTATTAGATAATGCTTAGTAGTAATGCATTTATAAAAAGAAATTCCTAATATATTTATTAATTAGTTTAAATAGATTAACTATTTCTATTAAATTATTAATTAATTGTTACTAAAAATAATTTAATTTACTAAAAATAATAGTCTTGACGATTCGATTCGATTTTTCGATTCGATTTTCGATTCAAAGTTTAAAATTGAATCGAATTGTCAATTTCAACTTTAGGAATCAAATCGTCAAGACTTTCGATTCGATTCGATTTCCTAAATCGAACTTGATTTCCCAAACCGACGCGATCAGTCTATCAAAAAGATTTCAAATCGACGAAGTTAACAAAGAAGCTCTTCTATCAATTAAAGAGTTCAAGACTATTTGCATCTTCTTGTTAACAAGATCTTTATTAGAACTTATTCAATAAGAAGAAACGTTCTAAGAATCGATTATCTTTAATTCGTAATAATGCGAACGCTTCTAGAGAACTTTCTAATAAGTCAATATCTAGAAATCTTTATGTTAATAATTTACGACAATAAAAGCAACGTAAAGATAATTCTTTGTATATAAGATGCAAGAAGATAAAGTATAATGTTATCTTCAATTATTATTGTGTTATTTTTCTTACGTGAAAGCAATTCTATTTTCGTTATATAGTCTTCGAAAACTTCTCTTAATTTATTTTTGTAACAACTTTCTTTAACGTTTGTGATAGCAACATGCATTCGTATAATATAGAATTATCTAATTTAATTGCGTTATCAATCGTTACAATTTCAAGCATCTCGAAGTCTAAACATTTTACACAATTAAGAGCTTTATTTGTAATCTTTGATACATTAGAATTGCAATTATCTAATAAAGAGATAAAGTAAATCAACACTTTTCTTGAAGAGAATAGCGACTCTAACAAGAGAGCTTATATTAAGTTTATTCTTCAATTAATTTTACAATAGCAATAGTCGATAAATCAAATTATTAAATCGACTATTTAAGAAAGATTGCGTAAGAAGAGTGTTAAGCAAATAAAAAAGATTGCTAAATTAACATTATTAATAAATATAATAAACGACAAAGTTAATGTCTATAATAAATCAATATTTATTTGTTAGATTCTTAAAAACAACAAAGTAAACATGTCTTAAATAAATTAACTAGTTTAATCTTTTGTTGCGTGCAAGAAGTTAAAACGTCTATGTACTTGCGTTATTACGAAGCGCGAGTTTAAAGCTAAGCAAGCGTTACAATAGCAAGCTCAAAATTCTTTTCAATTTACTTTTTAGTTTATCTATTAATCTATATATCAATTATCAAGTCAAACATTATCTATGTTTTACAATTTATCTTCTATTTAGAATTTAGAGATATCGAGCATATTTTAATCTACGCAATTATTGTAGTTACTTTGATCTTAATTTCAATTAACACAATCTATTTAATTGTTGTATTAAAATCAACAACAAAGTATAAACGCTTACGTCGTCAATATATCTTAAACAAACAATCAAATTCGTCTACTAAGAAGCATAATAAGTATAAAGAAGACGTTTCGTATTTCTATTCAAGTAAAGATAGAAAAGAAAATTGTTAATCTAAACAAGTTAAGAATTCAAGTTAATTAAGAATCTAACATAAACGTCGCGTCTATAAGAATTGTCAATCGACTAAAATTAAAGTTAAGATTACTTGTTAAAGTAAGATTTTAAAATTTGTTTATAAAGACAACAAATTATAGAGAAACATTTCTATATTATTGAGTAATTATTAAATTAAACGTAAAAGAAGTATAAAGAATTGTAAGATGTTTTGTCGTCTTTAATATTAAATATTAGAAACGTCTACTTTTAAATATCTCTTAACTTTATATTGTAAACATTATTATCGAAATTTAGCAATTTATAATACAAATTGACAATTTCAAGATAAAAGAAGTAACTAGAAATATTGTCGAATTAAAGCTTGTATATTATAGCGATTATAATTTTTTAATATATTCAAAAGCGATTATCTTACTATCTCTCAAAGTTACTATAAAGTCGAAAAATAAAAACTTAAACTTTAGTTCAAGTTTGTTATCTAAGAACAAATTATTAAACATAAAGAAAATTATACAAGTCTCAATTATTACTAACTTTATAATGCATTTTCGATAAGTTTTTAACAAAACAATTATAAATTGTCTAGATGTTTTGCAACTTAAGACGTTGAATTTCTCGACTTTTAAGAAGATAAATCTAAAATTATTCTTTGTTCTAAGTAATTAATCTTCGCATTTAATGTCTTTGAAACATTTATTTTAATATTTTTATTTGTCTCGTTTAAATTATATTTTAGAAGACAAATATGCAAAGACACTAGAGATAAATTTACTTCTTTGTTAAACGAACTAGAGTTATAAGTTAGACTAGACTAATCGTCGGGCCAGGTTATGATACCACCCCTCTGGCCCGACCTGGCGCCAAGACCGGGTCGCGACGATTTTTTGGAATCGAATCGCTCAAATTAGTTTAGCGCGCTTTGCGCTAAACTACTTATAATAATCGACTAAACTACTTTGAGCGATTCGATTCCTCGAATTTTTTTTGACCCGGGTCTTGGCATTTGCACGTGACATTTCCGGGTCAGCGCGGTCAGTCTAAGTTAGACGAATAAATTTAGAGTTAAAATCAATAATTTTTACAAAGAAAAATAGAATAAAGATATTACAACTTTTCTACAAATATCGTTATCTTAATAACAAGAATCTTACAAATCTTTTATGTATCGAGCTTATTACTTATCGAATGCAAATAAAATCGAGAACAAAATTAATATCAAATTTAATTTAAAAACGATAATCAATACATACTAAGTAATAACTAAGAAAAATTGTCAAAAATAACTTAAATAATAAAATCTATAAGCTTGCGAAATCAATTAACAAAAAATTCTCTTAATAAAATGCGAGAATTGTTATTATTAACAAGATTAAGAATCTTAAATTAAAGAACAAGCTTAAAGTAACGTTTAATTATTCTCGAATGCATAAAGAATTATCAAGTATTTATATAAAGTTCTTAGCGAAAGTTTACGATTATCTATTAGATTTTTATTATAATTGTTTGTTTGCGACTAATTTAAAATATATATATTATATTATTTCGTTATATTAAGAGAATAGACATTACTTTGTCTTTATTATCTTTAGTATTAATTAATTGCAATCGACTAGAATGCAACAAGAGTCGCAATTAATAGAATTTATAATAACAAAGTTAATATACAAAGCGTTTAAGTTTATCTCGTTACTTTGCTCGAAGTCTTTATTATTTTACTTAAATAATTTAATTATCTTATCGTCTTTAACGTTTTACATAAATAACTTTCTTGACAAATTTTGCGACTTCGAACATCTATTTATTTTCTTAAGAGATTATTTATTTTTACAAGTCGAATAAGCAAAATTAAAGTTGTCGTTTAAGAAACTCAAATTATTTATAAATAAAATAAAGACTTTAAGAGTTACATATGTAATAAAAGATCTTGTTTATATGCTAATTAACTAGATCGAGAAAATAATAAAATAATATACATTTATAGACGCAATTTGTTACGATATTGCACTTATAATTAGGCTACTTACTACTAGGTGGCGAATCAAGAATTCATAGTTAAATGATGTGATAATCTTGGTTAAACCTCGATGCATCTAGATAAGTAGACGCATTTAGCAATGTATATAGTTATCGTTTATAGCTTCGTTAGACCTCAACTCTTTTACATCTTATCAAATGATAGCTTCAATCATATAGATCATTATTGTTCTATACGATTAACTTTGATCAATTAATTCGTAAGCATCACATATTGCTTCGAACAATCAATTCTTAAAGTCATTAATTATTTTTTCGATGTTTGCCCTTGTAGTGCTTACGATCTTCGTTAACTAAATGATTAAAATCTACTTAATTATTACTATTTATCTTATTTATTTTAGCGAAATTGCAATCGTACTTATTTGTTATAATTAACAACGTCGATCAAGAGTCTTAATTAGATTATTTAACGATGTAATCAAGTTAACATCAATATTAAGCTAGCTACCCTTAATAATAATCTTGTTTTTATCGCCTTTATTATTAACGTCTTCGTTAAGTCATTTTATTAATACGTTAAGAATCTATTTATCGTTATTATTATTATTGTGAGTGCTATTGTAGCAATTTATTTTCGCTCTTTAGCATCGTTACGATTTAGTTAAAACATTAAAAACTCTATCTTAGTAAAGTCTTTAATCTATTTTGTTAAATGAGTCATTAATATTATTCGTTTTTAAGCAATCATTTAACAATTTTTCGACGTTATTGTTTCGTATTGTTAATTTACGACATACGAAAGCTTCTAGCAATTTCACAACTTCTTAAACAATACAAATAGCTCGTTCTTCATTGATAACATTTTGTTAAGAGTCGAAGCATTTGCTTCGCAATCTAAAACGAGATATTTTAATTATTTAGACAACATTTCAATTTACGAACGCAATAAGAGCACATCGAAATTAATTAATTTTATCGCTATTAATGAATCTAAATCACAAATTAAAGAGACATCTACTAAGAAAGCAATCTACGACACACTTATAAATTTCTAGAGCATTATTATTATGTTTATCGACGTTGCTATACAAACAACAAATGATATCGCGATAAACGTTAAAATGAATTGTATTTTAACTTGTATGCAAGAAATGCTTTAAAATGCAAACAACTCTTAAGAGTCGTTAAAGTCTATTAAATTACTTAATTTTTTTAAATTATCAAGTTTGACAAATGAAGTAAGTAATGATTTACTTAGATGACACGCGAATAATATTAAGCTCTTTAATTTTTATTACGACAACAAGTTCGCATCAAACGATTCTATCATTAAGTACATCAAGAAAAATATTATTTTTCGTGACGTACATGTCTTCGTAAATCGTGCTAAGAATATTGCATTAACTAAGAGTAACAAGTTAGTATACAATAATCTTTTCATATGTTTGCGAAAACAAGCACTCATTTAATATATCTTGAAACTTATTGACAAAGAGCGTCGTTTGCTCAAATATAACAATTATTTAAACGAATAAATCTAGTGTGACCGTTGGGTCGGGTCGAACACTTTTTTCTCAACCCGACCCACCCTCTTGGGCCCCGTAGGGTTGGGCCAGGGTTAAGGCGCGAACCCGACCCCAGGGTCGGGTTTCGTCGGGCCAATGCCAAGAACCCAAGCTAACTTCGTCGCGTTAGCATCCGCTTATCTTATCTTATCTTATCTACGCGCTAACCCGATTGGGCTAGCGCGTCACGTGACGTCACGTGATCGGGTGGGTCCGGTTGGACACTCGGCGCGCATTCTTCGCCCGCCCCACCCTGTTGGGCTAGGAAATTTGCCTGACCCCAGGGTCAGGGTTGGGCGGGTCAACCCGATCGGGTTGAAACCCGACCCAACGGTCACACTAATCACGCAATCAAGAACTCTCTTCGATCGTTTTACGTCGCTCTATAATACTTATATCTCGTCGCAATTCGTCTTGATGAAGTGTCTATATAAGAAGAAATCTCGCTATGGGAACAGGAATTGCCTAATGTATTTTGCTAGATATAATATTAGCGAGAACGCTAATCTTTTTTTTGTTTTGATAGCATGTTGTTACGATCTTAGCAGGCAATTGCTTATTAGGGTGGAATCGCTAGTTTATCTAGATGAAAGATGCGAATTATCGCTATGTATTTAGGCAGGCTTCTTTCTAGAGAAATCAATTATCTTTCATTCATCTTATCAATTATCTAGTAAAATTCCCTCTATTTACGCAATACGAGTCAAATTTTTAATTTCGAATAAGTTTGATTATAGAGTCGACTTTGAAATTGCATTATTAAATTATTGCGAAAAGTCAATCAATTGAATAGGACTAGATAGTTTTGAAGTCAAGCTAGTTGACGTCGTTTAATACGAATATAATTACAAAATCTTTAATTTCTTTTTAACGAAAATTAAAGACATATCTCTTTACGTGCTTTTACAAGATTATTATATTAACATAATACGAATTTTTGATCAAAAAGACGTTTTCAAGTGACTTGAGAACTTCAATAGCAATAAGATTATTAAGTTTAATCGCAAATTAAGAAATTGTGCAATCAAAAAAAAGAATAAAGATATTAAAGAGTTTTTTTACAAAATAATAGATAAAGTTTTGATTTGTAAAGATAAGAACATAAGAAATATAAAAGTCTTGTTGCGCATTAAGAAGTTTAAAGATTACGAGAACGTTCTTTGCGTAATGCAAAGCGATAGAGCACTTATTATAAGAGAACTAATCTTGCATATTACGAAAAAAAGAGAAAAAGCAAAAATGATTGTTGTTTTTATTACAATTATATTAACGAGAATTATTACTTAGTTTAATTCAATTTAAGACAATTTATTATCGAATAAAGCTTTAAACACGATTATTCAAATAACTATTTAGCAAATCTCTAGAACTTTCGATGTAATTATTAAATTTATTGTTCAACAAAGATCTCTCTTTATTTTTAAGTCTTCGATTAATTATTATGTGTCGTCTTTTCTAGCAATTGAACAAACTCGAAGCACATATATTAGCGATCAAATAAAAGCTCAAAAGCAAATTTAAGAGATCAACAATCTAATTTATCGAATTACGTTATTATAACAAGACAATATCTTTGAAGAATTAATAAGTCAAGACGTATAAATCTTGTTTAAATTATTCGATTTTAAAAAATCGTTTAAGAAGTTTATAAAAGAAGTTGCGAACATAAAGAATAGCGCAACAATTCGATTCGCGACTTTCGAGCAAAAATTCTCGTTTAATCAAGTTATCAAGAAAGATAAAAATAATAAGAATTATTAAGTTTCGACAAACGTTAAAAAGTTTTCGCAACATCAAACATCTATTGTTACAAAAATTATTAAAATCGAGTCTAAAATTCTATTACAAGATAGTAAATACTCTAAAAAGTTTTTTAAATTATTTATTTCTATTATATCAATAATTGATTACTTTTATAACAAGATTTTTTTGCAATTCTTACGCATAATCGAGTTTACAAGATTTCTAAATTATTACGTAGACAAGATAGCAAATGTTCTTTATAACGCTACAAAGATACTAGTAAAGATAGATATCAACAAGACACGAAAAATGATTGCACTTATAAGAGATTACTACTAGAAAACTAGAATCGTTTAAAATAATTATATAATACGCATAACAAAGGGTCTTATGTTATAGACTATTATCGCAAGCTTTATTCTCGATTTATTGAGAAATATTCTAGACGTCGCTTTTAAGAATACGATTACTTAGAAGACACAAATAATGTACGCAACACTAGTGAGAGTAATCAACGCAAAGATTAACGAGATCTAAAAATCTAATAAATAGAGCTTGCTTTATAACTTCTTTTGCAATTCATCTTTTTGCAACTACTTGTTGCAAGATTCTTTATAAATGTTTTTACAACGATTACGACAATGCTTTCTGTAATGTTTTCTTTTGTCTTTCTTTCTCGCTTTACGAGCTTAGACTTACTACTTTATAAGATCGCAGAGACTTCTGTTTTGAGCGTCGATAATGTGATTAAAAGATTTCAAACTAGATAGTTTTAGGACTAGTTTTCTTAGTGGCTCGGAGGACTATTTAGGTCCTCCTGCAGCTTCTGCAATCAATCATCCTTTCTACCCACCAGATCCACCACCTAGTAGACGTCCGTTTTCTGCGTTATCAGCGAGAAAAGTCGGGCATGCTAGCGGCTCGCTTAGGGGTTGGATCGGCGGCCAATGCTCACAATCACCGTTCGAGGGGCTCAAATTTCGAGATTGGCCAGGATTAATTTTTTGTTGAACGCGTCTCTGCAGTCTGCATGCAGCCCACCCCGCACTTGCACGTTCCCGTTGTTCCTTGGCTTACAGGCTCAGACCTCAAGATAGTGCTCCGTCTTTGTCCCCGTCACCAGTCACCACCGGCTTCGGTAATTCGTGTGTAGGGTCATTCTTTGAGCTATGGAGTTCCCAGTGCTGAAAGTGGCTTAGGTGTTTGTAAATCCAGGGGGATTCACATCTGTTTGGCTCGTGCCGTGTTTTGGGGCCTGTGTCCTGGGGCCGATTCGAGATTGATAAAGTAGCCGGATGGAAATAGTCTAGAATAGAGGCGAACGGTGCTTGAAGCGGTTCCTTGCTCCCGCATAGATCTGCTCGCAGTGGTGTATGAGATACGTAAAGAATATTCGCGCCGCCAGTCATAGGTTTAAGCTGTCTTCGCTGGGCCTACCAAAGTCTGGCGGCGTAGGTTCCATTCCCCGAGAGCTTCCTCGTAACCTTGCACTCCGCACTCGCTCTCACAAGGCCTCTGCCGACGCTACTTTAGCAGACGACCCTGACATGCTAGCGTCTCACCCTTTTCCCTCCACTCTACCTTATATCCTTTTGTTTACACATTACCCGTCAGTCGAAATCCTCTTCATTGCTCCTCCATCTTCTCCTCGCCTCACCCTCTCTGCGACCGGCGTCGTTCCTTCCGCCTTGTTGTTGCCGTTGATCGGGTTGCATGAAGGCCGCAAGCGGTGTTTATCTGTTGAGCCGAGCCGAGCTAGGTATTTCCGACTTCGCCCCTCCAGACAGAAGGGTTCTGACGGGCCAGATAGAAAGGTCTCAATCCTGTCTGCCCAGCCCCTATAGAAGGAGACCGCTCACGGTGCCAATCACGGTTGTATCTGCAAGCCGGACATTCCACCTTTGAGAGATTTAGCATCTTTCAGCGTTACCTTATTCTTAAGTCCGTATTCTATCTCCAGGCAACTTTCATACGAAGAACCCTTCACTGGGCGTTTTCGATGTACGTTCCGACATTCCTACCTACCTTTCACTGTCATACGGATCCATTGTTCCACATTCATTCACCCTTTCACATGGGCTCTGCATACGTAGTTATAACACTCGCTAATTTGGAAATTGCTGTAGAACCACGAGACATCATTGTCAGACCTTCTGCCACCACATTCGATACCTTTTTATGCAGTAGACAGGATCTTTTCAAGAACGTTACATCTCCACGGTCTTCTGCTGCCGTACGAATGCCTTACACACCACCATCCTCCCACACTCCGACTGGATCACAACCTCAGTCTCCAGATCTTGGCCGCTCACAGTCATACAACAAGGACCAACAGCAGACTGCCTATGCTGCCCATAATGCTGGCATACCTAATCCACCTCGGTCGGTGTCATCATCCAGGGACTATCTGCAAAAGCATCGCCGCAGCCCCTCAATTTCGGAATCGCCCGCGCACGCCCCACAGCCCGCTACACCAGATGCTACGCCACTTGAGACGGTATCTCCAGAAAGCGAGGATGGATCATACAGACCTTCTGAGAGCGATCTACGCCCGGCATCACCTGCAGTGGCGAGGGGTACAGTGATCTCACCTCCGGACTCATCGCAGAATTCAAGCGATGATGAAGCCAACGACGGTCGAGGGCGCCGCCGGAAGCTGGATAACATAGCTGAGCTGCAGGCCGCCATCAGAATAATTGAACAGCACAGGGAAAGCTCTCCCAATCGGGCATCAACGGAAGAAACCAGGAAAGCGAGGATGACGTTGGGGCTCCCAGAACCTCGAGTGAAAACCAATGCAGCAGGGACACCATTCTCGGCCCGGCCACCTCTTTCTGCTGAAGCACGGAAGATCTCACACTCGAGATCCAGTACTGACGCAAGTGCCTTCCAAAGCTTTCCACGTCATAAATTTGACTCGCCTTCACGCAGTGTATCAGAAAATGATTTCGAAGAGGTGGATGAAGCAGATCTTCCTGAAAAGCCCCCGTTGGTCCGTAAGAAGTCTGGAGAACCTGTGAGGCCGGCTCTGAGACCTAGCTCCGCGAAACGAAGACCTTCAAGTATGCCTGGTACGCCAACATACTCGAAGGCCGTTCACTTCAACAACGATCTTGAGCAAGTGCGTACATTCCTACAGGTAGATCGGCCACTCGCGGTCAGCGTGGGTTCCTCCCCAGTAGAAAACTATGAGAGCGAGCTTGAATTTCCGTTCAGCGATAGAGGTCTCTCATCTCAAGAACCTCCGTTTGAGTGGGAAATGCGGCTTACCAACTTCCCTGGGGAGTCGCTCGACAAGAACGCGGCAGTCAAGGTCGAGCGAGTGTATCTCTCCTTGGATAACAAGAACCTGTTAGGCGCTGTCGCAGTAAGGAACATGTCATTCCACAAGCACGTTGTGGCACGATTCACGCTCGATTATTGGAAGACCACTTCGGAAGTCAAGGCTGACTTCAACAACGACATTCGGCGAAAGCAAGTCGCCGATGGGTACGATCGTTTCGTATTTAGTATCAAGCTTGAAGATCTAGCAAACCTTGAGAGCAAGACAATGTCCTTCTGCGTCCGGTATAGTGTTGCAGGCCAAGAATTCTGGGACAATAACAATTCAATCAATTACCAGGTCGACTTCACGAAGAAAGCAAAGGCTCAGGATGGCAAGCCTCTGCAAGGGACTAGTGCTCGCCCCTTGAGCGCGCTACCACGCAGCAAGCCTACTGGACCCTCAAACAGACCACGCAGCTTCCCTTCGACAGCATCGGATGACTTTACTAGTAGCCTGGCATCACCGTATGAGTTCTCGTCGTTCCCTCAGCCTTCTGCGCAAATCATAGGCGATTCCCCAATCCGTTTTAAGAAACCTGCTCCTGAGCTTGTGCCGGACGCTCCTGGACGTCGAACCAATGCCGCAGGTCAAGCCTTTAGCAATCGTTACGATTTTGGCGCATCTCTCTCGGCTGCAATCGAAGCGGCAAGCAACGCGCTGGGTGATCGCAGTGAGGCCCAGATTAGGAATGAACTCAAATCAGCTCCAGCAAATCAGCTCAGCTTCACTTCGAAGCCTACCTTCGAATCTGCCAAGGCAGCCGCGGACTCCCACAAGAAGGGTATTGCAGCACATGTGCCAAGCCAGACCGTCCAGGAAGCCAATAAGAAAACATCACCAGATATGGACACTGTCAAGCCGATTGCGCTTACCACCGCGAAGCCGTCTGTACAGTCATCCTCGTACCACGAGCTTCTCGACAAATACTGTTTCGTACGTTCTCGACCAGACAGAGAGGCCAAGGAGCCTGCGCGCTAATTTATGCTGTAGTTTGGATCTGGAAAACCTTCGGTTCCGCCAGTCAAAGCATGTCATGGCCAGAGCCAAAGCCCGGGCGATAATCAGACCGATGGAGTTTCCGAGGGCAGTCAAGGTTCACAGGATCATTCACAACGTTCGAGTAGTGCTTCGACAACTTTTCCACCACAAGCCAGGTCTTCGCCTGTCGCGGAAACCAAAGCTTTTCCGAAAATCCTTAGCCCTCGTGACTCCCGATCCGCATCTCCTGCAATAGGGCCACGCCTTGGGTCTAGGACAGCTTCTCCGGTGTCGTTCGGTTATCCGTACCATCAGCCCATGGAGAACGTGTTCTTTGGAGAAACACATACACCAACCGCAATACGCGGCTAGACAGGCGAATCCCGGATAGGCCCACATCGTCCTTGACTGCAATATAATTTCGACAGCACGAATTCTTTCTTGCTAACTCAGCAAGTGCCGTTCAGCCTCTCGCAAGCCTCGCGGAATTTGCAAGGCGGGGGACTCGATACAGCGGCATTTCGCGACTCACGACTCGTCACATACTACATATTCACGATTGCAGACTTTGCTGTACTTGAAGCGGTTGTTTCTGCTGGCATTGTTTGGGCGTCCGGTGATGGCATCTCGACTAGGTGGTTGCTCATGCTTGATTTGTTCTTCTACATTTTGTTTGCTGGATTTCCGGCGGGGTAAAAAGTGTGTCGCGCATCACTTCTTCTGCAAGCGATGGTGTTCAAGGATCGGGTAAAGGGCTCCAGCTTCTGCATGTTCATAGACTGCACTGATGGTGGTGATTTGATCGTTTTGAGATTGGTGGTCCGATGCGGGTTTTCCTAGTAATAGGATAGCGGAAGAAGATTCACCCCTGTGGTCTCGAGTGCAAGAACACTTCTCAACCGTCATCCTCCATCCTGAAATCACCATAGCATTCGCGTCTGCTTTCGAAGGCTTCAATGGGTCTCGGTCAACGAGAGCGCTTCCTTATACTATATACTAGTCATGCTATGTACTAGAGTCTCGCTTTTCAATCGATGTTTCGAAAGACGGCTGCCGTTTTGATATGTTTCGTTGCCTGATGTCTTTCGAACAGCCCTCTTCCTGGCTTGTCTCTTAGCTCGTGTCACAGTCTATTTCCCACATAAATGCTCTCCTTGATGCCGAGGAAAGGGCGCCCTTTAATAGCGAGGCAGAACTGCCGCCTCGATGTGAAATCGTCGCTTTCCCAGACCAGACGACTTGACCGAACATAGTTCGGCTATGTTGAGAACCTGAGAAAAACTCGCTTAAGCGCAAAGCAGCATGCCCCGAGGTTATGGAACTCGCGTCCGTACGAAGGGACTGGACAGTACTAGTGGCAGCATGAGAAGGAGGTCTCTACATACAACCAGCTGCTATCAACAACGACTAGAAATGTTGCAACTCGAGGTCAGATCAAGGAACAATCTTGGCAAGCTTCCTCTCAGCTTCCTCAGTCACGGCCATCCTTCTCTGCATCGCTTGCCAAGGACGAGGGGGCTGAGCATTTAGAAAGTTCAGCGCAAGCCAGACCATGGCAGCTAACGGTGGCGTCGAGAAGCCTCACCTTTGGCATTGCAGAAATATAAAGTAAGTATTAAGTCCAAAGGGACCAGGGTTCAGGGGAGTTTCCCCGCGCGCTGCCCCAAATCTATTCCCGCATCAAATGGTCGTCCACCATTCGATGCACTCGTGTGCTACAGCCTTGTCCCGCTTGCTTTTCAAGCCAGTACTTAATAACAATGTCGGTAACCAATCTGTTACAGTCATCGTCCATCTCACCGCATCTCTTGCATCACGTCGGTCGTAGTGTTCAGTCTCTTTCTTACGAAACCTCGGCGGGGACCCCTCAGAGGAGTCGGCAGCCTTGAAGCCTTGCGCGCAGCCAAGATTACCTTGCCTTCTGCCAGCCAACACACTTGTTGGAACCAATATTCAGGCATTCACGCATATTTAATAGCTTTTGCTCGTGGAACCGATGCTCTAGAAAAGCGCCTTGCACTATGTCAGCCTTGAGTTGGGGCGTTGGTGACATACTTACCCTTACAAAGCTCGCCTGGGATCTATACCATAACTGCTTTCTGGCCGCTCGCGACGCTCCTGATGATTTTCGACAGCTCGTCAACGAGCTTGCCTCCCTGCAAGGTGTCCTCAGAACCCTTCGCGATGATATAAACTCGGACAAGTCATTCCTAGATCGGATGGGGGAGAATAGGAAGCAGACGCTAGAAAGATGCTTGGCCAGCTGTTTCGAGACCTTGCACAAGCTTCAGCGACTGGTCATCAAATACCGCGACTTGGGCGTTGCGAATGGACTACAATTCTGGAGGAAGCTGAAGTGGGTGAATAAGCAAGACGAAATCGCTGAGCTAAAGTCGAAGATCATGGTCCATACATGTAACATCAGCCTATGCATGAGCTCGATTGGGAAGTAAGTACACGACCTCTGCTTTTACTTGGGTGTCGTTGATCGCCCGTGTCCAGCTCTTCGCTCGCAAGGATAGAGACTTCGATGCTCAGGGCTTTGAAAAGGCAAGAAGCTGCGCAGGAGACGCTTGAAGATGAAGATGAGCTCGCGCCTTTACAGAAGTCAAAGACAGCTCCAACCGTAGCGCCGTCAGAAACTTCGAATATGGACGGTCTTGGTATCAAGAGAGCATTCACAGGATCGACTTTGGTCGAGCAGCCAAGCAACCTGTCACCCGAATCGACACCCTCGATGAGCAGTGAGGATGCCACGGAAGTCGCCACTACGTCTCCGGCGACGTCGACGCACAAAAGCCATTGGGTTCCAAAGTCAACTGGTAAAGCGCGCAAAGATTCCAACATGAGCGTAGAGCGAGGGCCGAAAGCATATCCCCCAACCCCGATGCCATCAGATGACATGGGACATGACGTTTTCAAGAATCCTCCACGGTCTCGCAGGCTAAAATCACTGGGCGCAGAGTCAACCGTAACTGACCTTGGCAGACCTCGAGACGTCGATGAGGTAGTAGCGGACGCCATGAAGACATTGTCCATCATTAGACAAAAGGAACAATCAGCCAGGCCACTGCGAATCGTGAGACAAGATCCACAACATCAAGCAGACGAAGCACTCCGGCGACGCTTCCAGCAGCTTGTCGATGACGAATTGAAGCTAAGGAGGCTGAACGCTAGGAATTGGCTAAGAGTTGCTACTTGGTGGCTACTGAAGGTGAGGAACACTCACTTCCCCTGGAATAGCTAGTCGGTTATGCACGGCTTCTGCTCAGTATGTCCACAAACACGTTGTGACGGGTTCACGAAGGACTTGAAGTGGGCTCCGGCTCCATCACCGAACCATACTACTATCAAAGTGCGCCGAATGGCTAATGGAGCATCGATAGGCCCAATACAACATGCGGCTCGAGAAACCTGACCTATCGATTACACGTGCCAGCTTTAGCGTTTCTGCTAAATCGAGAACGCCGGCAAATCAAGCTTACATAGATCTTCTGAAGGCCCAGTGGATTCTACATTCGATCATATTGCGTGAGGATAATCGGTCGTCTCTGATGACAGATGAGAACCGCAAACTCTTTCACACGCTGTCCGACGTGAGTCCGGTGTTTCTGTCATAGGGGTAGAATTCTAACGTGTGAAAGGGTATTCGTGATGAATTCGGTGAGTTCGAGCCGGTCGACGAGCCCGATAAGGATGCTCTTCTCGAGCAAAATTACAATATCTGGGAGTTCCTTCAGCCCGAGGAGGAGGCATTTGATGATGATGATCTTCTGATTGGGCTGGAAAACGACCGCTGGATAGCTGTTGAGCAGAGTGATGCCGGCGAAGAAGACGAGACCGTTATCTTTAGAACCTTTGTCAATGCAGCAATTGGTGGCAAGAGGTCCCGAGTGCGGTCGAAGGGTGCTCCATACATGCTTCTGTTATCGACCAAAGAAGGCGAAAGCGAGCCAAAGGTCACAATTTGCAATCAGAGTGGAACCTTGGGCCTGACCCGGGATATCACCATAGACGACCTGCAGGAGATATCCGTCGCCGACAGCCAGTTTCTAGAATCAGCACGCATGACAGAGTCCATCCCACTCAATTTCGGACGGATGAATGTCGCCGTAGCTTTCACGAACGAGGCTGACCTCAACACCTTTATGCGCATTCCCCGAGCCTACTTCAACGCTGTAAGGCGCAGAGAGCCGCGACAGCTGTCCGAGAGAGCCACAGAGACACTTCTGTTCAAGAGCTCCGTCGAGAAGTACGAGCAGCTCAAAGCATCGACAATGAAATCAATGAGCCCCAAACGGGAATTCCAATCCTGTGACATCCGGATACTTGAAACAACAACCAAGGAAGCATGGCGTACGACCCGTCGACTCGTCATCAGCTCCTCTGCGGCCGAGAAGAAACCCTGGTGCAGCGAGATGTTCCTTCCCCTAAGTCGAGTCCAGATCAACCGAACCGGGCTTGCCAGGCAAGTCACTGTCAAATGGTCCAACTGCACGCAGGAAAAACTCGGGCGCACAGATGGCGCCTATAACAGAATCTACGACTACGTCTACGACGATAGTAATCCGAACATCTGCCTCTCCCTCCTCTTCCGCAACGCCGCCGACGCCGCCGAATTCGCCTCCCACGTCCTCCAGCTCTCCTCGCCGCCATCCTTCTCCTGGACCACCCCGACCCCCCCTGGCACCGACAGCCCTCAGCACCACGTCTACAACGTCTCCGATACCGAGCCCAACCCTGTCGCCTACAAAGCCCTGCTGATCTCGCACGCTCGCGCCGAATGGCGCTACACCGAGCTCTTCTACATATACCGCAGCATTGACTACGCCTTCGACCGCTCCGCCCTCCGCATCCGCTTCCCGGACGTCTACTACATCGACTACATCTCTACACACGTCGACAAGCTCTACGCCGCCCCCGCCGACTCGCCCCCGCATTTCTCCCACTGCGAAAAACGCGTCGGCAACGTGCCCCTCGACTTCTCCGACGAAGACACCGCAGTGCAGTTCATGTCCGCCCTGACCTCGGGCCACGAACTCGTCTTCAGCCGGCGCGTGCACTTCATCACCACCAAGACCCCGTCCCGCTTCAAGTCCACGAAGTCGAAGAAGGGCCCCGCGGAGGTGCAGCTGTGGCAGAAGGCGAACAGCGTGCGCTTGCTGAGCCGGTGGGGGGATATCGTCGAGGACAAGTGGCTGAGCATGGCGGTGCCGCGGGGGCTGCTGGCGCACGCGAGGGACAGCAATCGCGCGGTGCTGCCAGGGGTGGTGGTGGAGCGGGGGAGGAAGATGGATATGAGTGCGTTGGTGGCGAGGGATGCAGGGGTGAAGAGGAAGGAGGGCGAGAGGGCGGGGGGCTCGACGGTGACGGTGGCTTTTGAGAGTGTGAGAGGTGAGTATTTTGGACGTTGATTGCTGTTTCGGCGAATGCGGGTCCTGGTGATGGGGGATTTTGGCTGACGGCAGTAGATCGAGAGGAGTTCGCTGCCGCGCTGGAGGGGCAGGCGCCGCCGCCGCCGGCGGAGAGGACCGCGTTTGATGAGCTATTGAAGATGTGACGGTTGGAGATACGCGCTGGTGTTCTGTTCTGGATTTGTTATCGAATGGATGGGCTTGTGCGAGTTTGGCGTTCGTTGGTTGGTGTGTGTTCCCATACCTGATTTCGTGTGGTTTCATCAAACACCTAACAATCGTGATCCAGATTTTATCTAGCCCGGTGGGCTTCGATTGGTCTTGGGGTAGCTTATGGGATGGAACCACTTGGGATGGGCCCGAGGGAAATCCGATCTGGGCTTCGACACGATATGTAGATACCCCTTTCACGACGTCTTCTGTGGGAAGAGCAGGGTAGGGGTGTCATGTCTGGTCTGGGATACGGCGTTGATGGATATTTCAGGGTAGGTTTGCGTGGGAGGCTTGAGTTCTGCTTGTTGGGAAGGAAATGTGTGATAGGCAATCTGGAGATACGATTGGAGAACGGAACAACAGATATACAGCCTGACAAAATCGCCAGAAACGTACCTCCCCAGCAGCGTACGCCCCCCCAAAATCTAACTCGCTAGGAGCGTACCTTGCCAGAAACCTCCCCCCCCCCCCCCAAAAACTTACCTCCCTAGAAGCATTGCCTCAGAAGCGTACCTCCCCAGCAGCGTGGCCCCCCAAAAACTTACCTCCCCAGACAACATTCCCCTCAGCCTACCTCCCCTCAGCCTATCTTCTTTCAACCTACCTCCTCTCAACCTACCTCCTCTCAACCTATCTTCCCTCAATCTACCTTCTCTCAACCTATCTACCCTTAATTTATCTTCTCTCAACCTATCTCTTCTCAGCCTACCTCCCCTCAGCCTACCTCCCCTCAGCCTATCTCACACAAGCGTACCTCCCCAAACACCTATTCCCCAAAAACTCACCTCGATAGAAGCATTGCCCCAGACACCTACCTCCCTCAGCCTACCTCCCCTCAGCCTACCTATCCTCAGCTTACCTCCCCAAACACCTATTTCCCCCCAAACATCTACCTCCCCTCAGCCTACCTCCTCTCAGCTCTACCTCCCCTCAGCCTACCTCCCAAAATCATATCCCCCCCCCAGGTTATAGGCCCCAGAAGTGGAGATCTGGCATTCAAGCTTGTCATGGTTCTTGACAAGAGTTCAAGATGGGAGGGGGGGGGATGGGAGGTTATGCTGAGGTTT
>JAABUZ0100000880.1_pt1 | contig 64462 bp, 79 predicted proteins | sample 5562091 | NCBI WGS metagenome assembly JAABUZ01 (sample SAMN12813069, study PRJNA571459) | rock metagenome | isolation source: Antarctica rocks | place: Antarctica: Victoria Land, Linnaeus Terrace sud | collected 2015-12-21 | reverse complement strand
GGTTGGTGGAGGGGGGAGGGGTTATGGTAGATGGGTGGGCTAGGGATGCGGATTGCGTGTCGAGATGATGGGATGGGGTAGAGATCTCTTGGTGGAGAATGGGGGTAAGAGGAGGGGTTGGTGGTTGTGGCTGGCTTTATGGAGCGAGAGAGATGAGGCGATGGGGTGTGGAGAGTGAGAGGAGGGAGATGGGGGGAATAGGGGAAAGAAGAGAAAAAAAAACAAAAAAAAACCCCAAAACAGCAGAGCGATGAGCTAACACCACCTCCCCACCAACCCCAAACACCACCCCAACCCAACCCCCCCCATCTCCCATCCCCACCTCCCTCATTCCGCTGCTTTAGTAGGATTAACAGCGCAACGGCGTCAGTACGTAGCGCGATTGGGTTTCGGAGGGGGATCCTGGTGGGGTGGTGCATAATGTTTTGGATTTTTGTCAGGGGATGGGTTGTTGAGGTGGGGGGAGTTGCGTTGACTGAGGATAGTCCGTAGCACAACTACAGGCTCGATAAGCCAGGCTCAACGACAGAGCGGGTCTCAACGACAAATCAAAACACACATGTCGATCGAATCGATCTCCGAGAAGCGCCTGACGGCGGATACGGGGCATATAGTGGAGTAGTGAAGAGGTGAAGCAATCGTCTTTTTTCGGGTTTTGGGGTTTTGGTTTTGAACGGGGGGTGATGAGGGAGAGGATTGGAGAGGGGGGGGGGCGCTGACTTATTGAGAGATGGTGGCGGATGCGTAGCCAGCTGGATGGAGGAGATTGGGAGGTAGAGATGGAGATTTCGGATACGTGAAGGTTATGCTTCCACGAGCATGGTCGAGAAAAAGGGGAGAAAACCTACGATGCACAGAGCAGGGAGTCCTCTCTTGTACAGAGCATCTCACACTTTACCATCTCGAGTAGTAAGTTTTGGTTCGATGCATGCATTCAACAAACTCTGCTTTCGACTTACAAATACGCGCTTACTCGCTCAATCGCTTGAAGAAAGAAAGCCGGCCAGACGCCGCGCTATGCAGGCATATCCTGGAAAACAAAGATCGCACACTCTGGCCGGACCCTGAGACAGAGAGGCAGAGAAGAAACAGCTCTATGGACATGTTCCTCCGTACAGCAGCGTAAGATGAGGCGGACCGATCCTCGTAGGCATTGGTGACCCACCGTCTATTTTGGTTTTCTCCAGTAGTATTGCTAGATATTGTCTTAGTGCGAAATCTAGGGGCAAAGTTACTAGGGAAGGATGAGACGTACCTTATGCTGCTTCCTACAAGCTCTAAGACCCGGCTTCCTCAAGCCCTCCACCACTGCATTTCGCCGCTTCTCCTCAGTGTCCATGTCCGGGATGTAGTAGTACTCGCTCTCCAACAGCTTGCCTGCAGCATCTTTGCCTTCGCGGCTGACCTCACCTATACAAGGTGTAGCATCCAGCATTTTAGTAAAAGACTCCACGCTCAGACGAACGTTCTCCTTGGAGCTAGGGCTATCCTCCTTCAAGTGTGCGGGGAGGTGATCCATCAACATAGACATAAGGGTGGAAGAACGCTGCGAATAGGCCAGCTGGTTGATGACGTGGTTGACAATTGGAGCGTTCTCGCCTTCACGAGTCGATTCGGAGCTTTGACGACGTTGGGGAGAGATACTGGCTTCTTTGAGAGTGTCCAGGGGACGACGGCCGGGTAAGTCACCAGTCGTGACAGTCTCCATCCGACGGTTGATGTTCAAGCCGTAAGGACCGAAGGAGTGGACAATCGGGTCGTTCTCTTCATCGCCGTCGGAAAAGTCCTTCGACTCGAGCAATTCGCTCGTGATCGAGTCGTGGAGAGATATGCCAAGAGGCTGTGTCAGCTGTTGGTTTGATTGAGTTGCTTCAATCTGTGTTGATTGTGGGTCGTCCGACGGATCATCTTCATAGACCTGTACAGTGGCAGAAACCGAGTCCGATGTAAAGAGGGTGGAAGAAGTAGCATGCACAGCCTGCACAGCCGGCGAAGGCGACACAGGTGAATGCATATGCTGTTGCCGGAGAGGGCTCTGATTTGGAGTTCGACGAGCAGCAGCGAGTATCTGTCGTGGCGAGTTCTCAGAGTGGTCTGAGTCAGTAGGCGTAGAAATCTTATTCTCATGGAGCCTCGGCCATTGCAGCAACACGCGGGCATCGTGGACATCGACCATAATGTCCGCGTCCTCAGTCTCGGAGGTGAAGCTGTCCCCTTTGCGAAGGTCCCATGCTCTTCCTTGACAATGAACTTTCACGCCATTCCACCCAACACATTCGACCAGCACCCTCTTCGGATTGGCAACTCCCGCGGGGAAATATGTTGCCCGGATGTGGACGCGAGAAATCAACTTGTTCGTAGACAGTTGATAGTGAGAAGAATTACTGGACCGGCCCATAAGGGTCGGCTGGCTAAGGTCATCCAGCTCGATGGTGGGCACGGCGGACAGCGGAGCTCGCTCGGAGAGGGTTGACAGCGTCCTCTGGAGGCCAGTGCGACGTGATAGCCGAGGTGGTGAAGAGGAAGGTAGAATACCTGTGGAAGATGTAGGCATGGGGGTGGGATACTTCATCTCCAGACCATAGTCGGAGGGGGAAGCGCGTGCCTGACGCTTCACGGGTCGTGGTAGAGGCGGTGATGAAGAGAAGGGCTCGAAGGCAGGTAGCAATGATGGGGCAGGACGCTTGACGCCCGCGACTGGAACGACAGGGGAACCTTTGCTCATAGGTGGAGAGGAATCTATGCTGGAGAGGAGCGAGTCCATGTTCTCCGAGGGACGCCCCAGTGGGACGCGAATACACAAGAACTAAGGCGAGTTCAGGTCCAGCCTGCGATTAGTTCTTGCAGTCCATGATCGATTGAGAAGCGAGCACATGAATTAAGAGTCTTGACGGCGGAAGAGAGTATGTTGGAAGGTGGAAGGTCACGAACACGGTCAGAGAAGAAACGCCAGGACGCGCTACGACGCCCCACGTCCTATCAAACGATCTACAAGCCGCAACATCATGCGCTCACAAGGAATTTGTAATTTGCACAAAAGTGTTTTATCAATGATGAAGTCTCTGAAGGTTTCTGAAACTGGAATTCCGTTGCAAGGCAAATGCTGCATGGCTTTGAATGCCACGCTTTGGGGTATGACCGTATCCGTTATGCTGAACCCCTCCATGACTCCCCGCTGAACCAGACGAAATGCTGCTCTCCTTGCGAACATGTGTATCATGATTCACAGATGTCCCTCAAAACTAATCCTTATCTTCTCCATCCGCTGAGGGTGCCGCTACTATGCTTCCGGCAGCTGTATGATCCGTCGGTGGAGCAGATAAATTCGACGGAGTGCTAGGAGTGTTCGCTGACGCCGGGCTACCCTCGTTCAGTTGCTGTTCTAGATACTGTCAGTCGGAGGCTATACTTTCTTGATTCGGTAGTAACATACCCAGCTGACGGATGCGTGACCTCAGCATTTGGTTCTCGCGCGTGAGCGCCTGCGTCTCCGCTTGGTAGTATGCGCTGTCATCCCTGCTTGACGCACTTCCCGAAAGTAGCCATTCATCTCCATGTGGCTGTAGACCAGCGGAGTGAGGGCGCAGCGAGGGAGAGCCCGTATGGCTGGGTGGTCTGGAGCGACGAGATGGCTGGCGAGATAGGTCCAAAGAGCTACGCGGTACTGGAGAGCGTGGACGCAGATTACCGGCCGAAAGCGGAGCGCCACCTGGGACGTTGGGAAAGGAGAACGAGCGTTCTGATGTCGGTGTGGAGTCGTCTACGGCGGCCGTACTAGTTGACGGGGTATAGCCTGCATACTGCTGGAGCTGCTGAAGTTGCGTCTGTTGTTGGCGAATCATCTCCAACAGCCGATTCTGTTCAAGCTCATCAGCGCTTTTCCTAGTGGCCTTCATTCCGTAGACGTACCACTTGCGCTTCTTGCTCTTGCTCCAGCTCCTGATGGAGCTCGCCTAGGCTAGGAGCACGTTGATGGTGCTGCGGTATCGTTGGTGATCCCAGACTACGAGGGCTGGTGGCACGGAACTGACCACTCCAGGAGTGGTAGTCAGTAGGCTGGTATTCCCCAGGCGCCGGCAAGGACGGGTCTTGTAGGTTCAGATTCATGGCAACACTGGTACGTCGCCCCATGGGCGGAATTGGACGGTTCCGGCTTGCGCCTGTGGATGCTTGACGAGACTCTTCATTCTGTATGCCAGCGTTGATTCTTGCTGCGGCTGCGAGTGAGACTGACGAGCTTCTGGGGGACGAAGAGCTTGGAGTGCGCTGGAGCCCTTCTGCACTACTGTTATTACCGTATGACCGGTTTTGGGAGGTTGATGGCGGATAAGATGGTGGCAACGAATTCAGATCAGGCATCCTGCGTAAGGAAAGAGCAGGAAGCTCAATACGCACTTGCTGATGCCAGGATGTTTCGAATAGGAAGGAGCTGAGGAAGAAGTGAGTACGTGCACAAAAGTCTGGTAATCTGCATGTGAGCGATGCGGGGCCAACACCTCATAAGGCGTCGGCTAGTGTAGGCTTGCCCCTGATACCCCTTTTTCATGGTTTGCTACAAACATGAATTGCGACATCATCCAAACTTTCAACAATCTTTACCTTCTAATGCGCCTCTTATATAGATGTTGGAAGTAGGATATTGATCGCATTTTCCACTGACCGTTTGCCGCTTCCCAAGCCCTATCTATTGATTTCAAAGCCACATTCATCCCGAATTGTGGCTCTCTTGAGCAAAGCCTCTCCAAACTCCGGTAAATATGCTGAACATCCCATCATCGATAACTGTACAACCATAAGTATACCATACAAGATCAGTATCAAGCATTTCAACCAAAGAAACTCGTGGTTCGTCGTAGATAGCCTAAATTATCCACAGCAGTTGCTATCAAGATGTGGTTGACTTCCGAAAGTCAAGATCAATTTGCCCGTACTCCGTGAGATCCCTTTCGTTCTGAGATGTAGCCCGAGCTCCAGGGTCCTTCGAAAGACCCCCGTGATCCTTTTTGAGACACCCTGATGGACGGCAGTCTGGGTGGAGGTGGCATCTTTGGCGGTGGTGCTCTATGCGCAGGGACAGTCTGAGCCTGCACCGTCGTTTGAGTAAAGGGCAATAGATCTCTCTGAGGCTCCACTGCAGGCTCGACAGGAGGCAATGGAGCGCCTCTGGCTGCTGGGGGGACGCTAGTTAACGAAGGTCTGCGATCAGGAGTTCCTGGCATTGTGGAGGAAGCGGACGAAGTTGTGGACTCATCGAGTCGTTGCAGCTGTTTCGACACCATCTGGGAACTACCCTGGTTGATACGTACCATTGGCTGACTGCGCACCTGCATGCTAAAGGGGCGTCGCGCATTGCGCTCTCCTGGTATCGGGCTAATCATGGGCTGCATACTATGGCGTGAAGAAACGGGCGAAAGGTTGGTAGAGGTTATGCTAGGAATGTTCGGCAGAGCTGCTGTGGGTGGTGGGTGCGGAGACTTTGGGAACTGCTTCAGAGCTGGGACTGGCGAAACGCCTCGTGAGTATTCGAGAGATGAGAAGCGGCGAGGGACGTCAGACTTCGGCGGAAACATCATTTCGCCTGGACTTGACTCGGTGACAAAGTTGAGTGCTGGAGGCCGGGGGGGGCCATAATGGGCAGAAAGATTGCCGAGGCTTTTTGAGACTTTAGGGCTGGTTCGAGGTGACGAAGGCGACCCATTGGAGGTATAGTCACCGCTTGCATTCTTCTCTTCGACCACGACGGGTGGCAAGACACTGCTAGCGGGTGCTGCTGGTGGTGTGGTCGCTTTGACAAGATTTCCTACGGTCGAGTACCTCTTGCTAAAGTTCGGGACGCTAAAATTTGGTGGCGGTGAACATAATTGCCCATCATAAGAGCCGACTCGAGGAAGGTTGTCTTGCTGTTGGACCCCATTGTGGTCTTGAGATTTGCGGCGAGCTGTGTTTGGTGGCGAGAGCGCGTGAGCCGACAGGCGGTGGCTTTTGCGGAGTGCAGTATCTTCTGCCAGGCTCCCGTAATGGCCGTTATGGATGTTTTCGGAATCCATCAGAAAGAAGGTAGCTCTCGAAGGAGAGTTGCTGGGTGATGACCCTGGAGAAGTGGACATGGTTTTTGTACCCGTAGATACATAAGACATCCTTGGCGTCTCTCTCAGCTTATCAAGGATATGCTGGTCGCCTGAGACAGTTGTATTCGACACTGACGGCGTATCGATTGATTTGCGATGACCCGCGGACTCTCCGATGTAGGAATCTTTTCTGATTGGAATCGGGACGATGGCCATAGATTCCCGATAAGGTAGCGGTTTCTTGGGTTGTTCAGAGAACTGACGATCCCTTTTGACAAGATACCTCTGACTGGGCTTTTGCTGCAATTGTCGTGCGGCTTCACTGCGGTCTTTGCTCGCCTCCGCGTCCAGGAGATACTTCTTGCCACCCAAGGACTCGATTTCCTTCCGGACGGCCACCAGCCATGCATCCATATCATCTGGACAATCAATCACGAGCAAGAAGTTCGAAGCCCTTTTCTTAGCCTCCTGGAAGAAACTCAATCTCTTAAACACCGAACTCGGACCCTGGGTGCTAAACGACCCATTACTCTCCGAGGCTTCCTGAGCGACTTGCAGAACCCACTGTTTGCCAGGGATAGCGTCAGACGCAAAAGCGGCACTGTCTTTACCCAGAGGTAAGATCTTTTCCGGCAGACGGTCAAAATTGCCTTCACCAGAGTACTGCAAGAAGAAACCAGAGGTAACCAAGACGTATACTTTCTGTGTCCAGTCACTATCAACCACCGGGTCATACCCTGCCCACTTGCGCGTCTTTGAACTCCGAGTTTTCTTCTTGCGGACTTCTGGATCTGCATCCCACCCATTCGGATTTGTTGCGTTTGCTGGTAGGTCTGAGGCGTTATCCTCTCTGGATCGGCTATGACGTAGTATAGCATCAGTAGATAGTATTGGGGCAGGAAGAGTCGCGTGCTTGACCGCCTGAGGGTAAGCTTGAAAAAGCGGTGGTGGGTGCCAAGTGTTTGACTCCTTCCTGTACGATCTACCATGTCCGCCTCTTGAGGGTTGCTTTTTGATAGGCGCAGTCGCCGCTCTGGAGACACCTTGAACGATATTGATGTCTTGCACGAAGGGTACTGGCTCAGCTATCGAAGTGCTCTTTCTATTCTCCGTCAATGCTCTTCGAGTGTTTTCCACTTCCCTCCCTTCATGTTGAGAGATTACTGCCGGCCCTTGTCGGGTGGATTTGTACGATTTGTTCCGGCCGAGTAAGCCCAATATTCCCCCTTTGGATGTCTTGCGACCCAGCGCAGCATTCTCGATGGGTGGTGAGGATTGACTTGTCTGATTTTCCGCTAGTATTTGCTCCACTCGCGGCCGTTGAGGTCGCTGATGCGGTTTTCTATCAGGGAAGTTGGTCTGTAAAGGTGGTAATTGTAGGCCTCGGCGTGGCTGCGAGGGCGTGATAGGGTCTGTCTGTGATCTTTCCATGGTGGCTTCTCCTACATGCTGACCGTAACTGGCACCGACGAATGCACAAGCCACAGAAGGAAGTATTGCGTAAGTATGCGTGTGGGAAATGGAAATGAGTAACGCCTATATGCTAAGAAAGAGCCAATCTCAAGTGTTTAGCGTAGTCGTGATCGACGATTAGGCCGGTTGTGTAGCGGGAAACGCTTTCCAAGCTGAGACGTTAGAGGCTAGATGGGAGGAAGAAATAGCTGGAGCAGCGGCCGGAGCAGAGTGTACACGTAAAGAGGAGTACCAGTAACGGAACGACATCCAAACGTCGCATAAGAGAAGGAAAGAGTATGAACAAGGAAACAGAGAATGTTGAATTGCATCAGACGCCTGAAGCCTCCTTTCTCCAACGAGGCTAATGAGATGACACACACCCACGCGCTTCATATTTATTCCCAGGACAGGAACACGTTCTTTAGACTGTCGCCATACCAGCAACGCTGCAACAGGAGCAGCCCTACGGCCTAGGAAGCTAATCCAGGGCAAGGTAATTTCCATTGTCGTCAAACCGATCAATGGCTGTTCAGCTACGCCATTGAAAAAGGGGAAAGGGCGACGATCCGAATCGACCGATTCATCTTTGAGGCGTCTGCTAGCCTAAGCCCGGCTAAACCGAGGGTCTATGCACGGACCACCCGTTTCATCTCGCGGTTTCACCAACGTCAGTACTTTCGACGAGTACCATCCGTCAGAGCGTCTCTCCCTGCCCCGTAGCTGTAATAAATACATACATAGTCGACCTAGCTAACAACTAAAGCGACGGAGCCATCACCGTAATACTATTATATGAGACCTCACACCTCATGTCAGGCCCTGGTGAAATGGGGAAGGAGCTTCGGAACAGCTAGATTGATCTTGGCCGTTGGAGTAGAAGTACATTTTTAAGGTTCATGATCTCCACACGGGCTCTTGGAGCAATTCATGCCGAGGTAAGGTACACGCCGACGGTCAATTGAGTTCATGAACGGATTTTTAGCTCTAAAGGAGTGACGTTGAGCAGTGGGAACGTTTGTGAAAAAGAGTAGCTTGATTGCGTCATGAAGGGATCATGAAAACTATAAGGTAGGTTGCCTGAGAACGCGAGGTAGTGCAGGGTCGCTATAGTATTGTTAAGTAGTATATCTCAAGGTGTTAAAGCAATAGCATCGCAAACACTTTTGGGAAGTTTCAATGGTTGTCAGCAAGTCATTTTAGCCCGGGGAATCTCTATGCATTAATAAAGCAGTCATGGAATATGCTCAGCGGTCAATGAAAAAATTGATTGTAAATGAGAACACAAAGTCGAAAGCAATCTCAAGCTAGCCGCCTCAGTGTTCCACAAACCTGTCTTCTTCTCCATTAACCACTGGCCAATGCCCGCTCCGCTCCGCGGAACCCGTAACCATAAGAAGCTAAATTGGGGATATCAATTCGCTACAAGACACAAATTCGTCATTTCGAGGTCCAGGACTGCTTGTCGGTTTGCTCGGTGAAGGGTCTAGCGAAGCGAGAATCCCTTCTTCTTTTGCGTGCCCTCCAGAGGTCTTCCACTTTCCACACGTGCCTTCTTCTCGTCCAGCTCCAGACGTTGCCTCTCCAGCTGATCCTTCATCTCCTTATGTCGAGCGTAGAGCTCTTCTTCGCTCTGTTTCAATTTGCTCTCCTTCTCGGCAACTTTCTGCTGGAAGACCATTTTCATTTCTGATTCCATCTTCTGCAGCTTTTGTTCGTGCAGTGTGCGCTCCTCCTCTTGCTTGGCAGCTGGGTTGACTTCTCGGAAAACACTGGGGTCTTGTGCCACACCCATCTGAGTAAGTTTGTCGGATCGGTAGTTCTCGTAGAGGGCGTTGTTGGTGTGCTCCTTGAGCTCCTCCATATGAGTGCGAATGAGCATCTGTCGTAATTTGACAAAATCGCAATGCTCCTCGTTGTCCACCTCAATAACTCCCCAAGGATAACGACGTCCGCGGACTTTGCGGCCTTCGGGGCTAGTGACCTCTGTATTTGCACCTACAACTGCGAATGGGACCTTGGACATGATTTCTTGGTTTTCCGCAATAGTCTCGTCGTCATCTAATTCATAGCGTGGGCCTTCGAATATCTGGATGGAGTGATGTTGGATGTCGGTCAAGATCTAGCGCAGGTCAGCAAGTGATAAGAACAATAACCATGCTTGCACTTACCCTGGACTTGAATGCATTGATCTCTTCATCCGTCATCGTATCTGCCTTAGCAATGACCGGAATTAAGTTGACCTTAGTGTGCAGCCGACGCATCACCTCGATGTCGAGAGGCTTGAGCGAGTGACCCGTCGGTTGGATAAAGTAGACACAGGCGTGCACACGGTTATCCACGATATTCATTCGGTTGACCTTGTTCTCAGCGTCAAGATAGGTGTCGAATCGCTGCTCAATGTTCTCAACGATGGGTCTCCAAGAGTCATCGTTGTTGACAAAGTCCCCAAAACCGGGTGTATCGACCACCGTAAGACGTAAACGAACGCCATTCTCCTCAATATCCGCGCTGATTGACTGGATAGATACGGTTTTTGGTATAATTTCTAGACTTGGCCCCCTTCGCTCCTTGGGAGGGTATAGAGAGGTATTGAAGAGAGTGTTGACCAAGGTAGACTTTCCAAGCCCAGATTCGCCTACCGTAGTCAGTGACAATCCTGAGTGGATGCATCAGGTAAAATGCTTACCAACAACCATCACATTGAAATTGAAGCCCTTCCGAACACTCTTTCGATGCCATTGGTTGGGCAGGTTGGCAAAACCCACATAGCCCGTCAACTTTCTCCGTACAACGTTTCGCATATCGCTAGCCGCTGCTGCCGCTGCCTTGGGGTCTCTGGAGCTGACGGTCTGTGCAGCAATTTGGGCGCTGGGACTCATAGGGTTGCTTCGCTCACTGTATGGCGAAGTCGGCTTGCCATTGGGAATCGGGGAGGTCGTAGGGTTTGGCGAGGCTCCTCTCGACGCATTCGCTGAAGGCGGGCCAGTTGGGCTAGCTACAGAGGAGAAAGACGTGTCAGCCATGTTGAATGAACTTAGTTGCTTCATGAGCGTAGGCACAGATGGAGGTCGCTCGCTAAGCCTTTGGTTTTCGGTTCTGACGAAAGTGGGGACTCCATAGCTATGAGCTTGCGAGTACGCAGCGTCTATCATGTCGAGCAGTGCTGTCAGGGGCGATAGTGGTTCGATTCGGCAACGGAAATCTGGTCGCGCAGGATCCCCAGATGATGTGGAGCACACGAACCAGGAAGGAGCGAGGGGGAAGCAACGTACCCATGTTGACGGCTTTGCTGACGGTATTGGTAATGATTTCCATCATCTGAGACTCTCCAGAGAAGATGTATGTGAGATCCCGAGATCAAATCCCAACTGGAGTTGCTCACGGGTGAGGGAGACAGGGTTGAGGGAGGCTCAACAGGGGCTCAAATTCTTCCTGTTCGCTTCAAGGATAACAATGCGGCGTAGATGCGCGGTAGCACTCACAGGTATTGGTATGCTTAGCAGATGATGGACGAGGAAGAGATTCTAGGGAGGAGGGCGTAGTGCAGTTGTCACTGCCGTGGTAGGCGATTACTGTCGGATTTCAAGAGTGTCACATTAAGGGGCCTTTTCACTAGCGTGTCTTAGAGAATTTGCAGGGATTCCGTACACGCAAAACATCGTCTACCGTGGCCCACTTCCCAGGTTCAACCGCGTAGGCCATGGTTGATCTCAGGCACGGCTGATCACTATTGTATAGAGCTTTTCTATCGCAGTCTAGTCCTACTTTACCCGTCAATTACTCTACCTCAATCTGCCAGTCTTCTAAAGCACTGCTGTTCGGGAGAGAACGATGATGAGATACTTTCTGTCGGGAGCTTGCTGCTGCCCTGTCCAATAGCAGACGCTCGCTACGTCGCTCTTTGCCAGCGTGTACAAATACAGAAACACCTTCCACCGCTTTGACGTAACGCCTGGGCAGATACTCGACAAAGCTTGGACGTAAGTAGCCGATGGTTGCACAGCATGCATCGTCCCACGCTTGGCATGTACCTTTCTGATATCATGCAGGATGTGTGGTCATTGCGCTGTATTGCTTTAGCTGTAGCACTTGGTACTGGTACCAAGCGAAAGACTCGCTCGTTGATATATTATGAATATGCAAGCTATTCACGTAGACGTGCCGTGTGGAAAGAGCGATGAGATCTTTGAAACATTATGGGCTAGTCATGGTTGATGTTCTTCTAAACACATGATGGCAAGATTCTTCTGAATACCAAGTATCTTCCAGGTTCTAAAGCCTGTCTTGAGGTTGGCATGGAAATCTTAGGAAGTAGGTTGGACCTGCATTCAAGCTATGCATGTGCGAGTCGACGTGCATTGACAGTTTTGTGTCCTCCATCTACTAAGCTTTAATATACACGATAGCTGAAAGGTCGAGTGTGAATACTTGAGGCCTACGCTGTACGCCAATGCTAGAAAGGGTAGTAGTCCCGCAGCAGCCGAGATCAAGAGCAGGAAAAAGGGTATGTGTGCATGGAACGAAGACCTTCAGCGCCCTAAGAAAAATGGGGGGTCTGCCTTACCGGGTCCTGAGCAAGAGGCTATCTTGCAGACCGGCCTGGGGACAATGGGTCGTCATCTCCGGATCGCAGTGCTAGATATTTGTTGACGGCTGCTGTTCGTCCAAAGTGCGCTGAGCGGCCGCCTCAAACCGATCATTGCCGTCAAGACGCTTATTGCGCCTTCTTCATCCCCGGCTGCTGAGCCCCAGTGTAGCGGTTGATGTCCGTTTGATCAGTAGCTTTCCTTGCCATGCCCTTTACTGTCTCCCACGCCTGACGCACGGCCGGAGGCGTGCTCTGTCCAGCAACCAACCCATCCACCCGACCAGAGAATTGCCCTACGGCACCTTGCACAAAGCTGCTCTGACTGTAGCGGGCACGGATGAAGACGCTGTAGATGGCCAACAAAATCCAGCTCCCCTTGGTCATAATAATGGCGGAAAACAGGATTCGGAACCAGAGTGCGAGCTCGAGAGAGGCGACCAGCATCATGCTGGCGTCGTAGTACTCCTTAACAAAACGACCGATTGTGTCCGCCATTGGAGACGACTTGGTGGCTGGACGACCACCTGGGGAGGCTGATGCTGGGGTTTGCTGCGGAGGCTGCAGGGTTGGGAGGAGGTTGGTACGAGTGTAGGTCGCAACGTGGAAGATAGAGTAGACCATGAAGGGAAGAATGGCAAGAGGTATCTGGCGCGAGACGAGCCAAACGAGGGCCATTGCTAAACGTTAAGAGCCACATGATTAGCTCAATCTTAATTAATGTGACCTGGGCGATAGATCCTCAGCACATACCCAAGTACTGAACATTCTCGTCTCCAGCGAGAGCTAGAGCACCACCTTGCTGACGACTTCCAGAACGGGCGCGGGCACGGAATGCTTTGTAGACCACGATACCGTATGTTGCCGCAGCTGCAACAAAAGCAGTGCGGTAAGAGAAGCTGGCCCAGCGGGAATAAGGGTGGAAGGTGATGTACGACAGGCCATAGCGAAGGGTGCAGAATAGGAGTGTGAGGTGCCCTACGAACCAGCCAAACCTGTACACAGTCAGTATAGTTCAAGTGGATGGAGCTTCCTAAAGACGCTTTCACTTACTGCAGGGTCTGAGCAAGGTGCATCATTCTCTGCCCAAGAGGCATGGATGCTGGAGGTGGGGGTGCCATTGCGTCGTGCACAAAGGTATTATGTGCGCAAGGAGTTTAAAGATTATACTTTATACTTGTCCAAGCAGTCAAAAGAGTTGGTTTGTGCTGTGGCGAGTGAGTGTCGTGTGAGGTGCTGTAGACGAACGAAATGTGAGGTGCTGTAGACGGACGAAATGTTTTGGTTTGGTGTCAACGCTCGCTTGAGGCTGGACCCGGTTTTTGGCTTCCGCAGCTGAAGGGATGACGCAGCAAAAAGCTTCACATGTCCAACATGAAACTAGTTCATCTTCTATCAATGATGCAAGATATTACTTCATGTGTTACAACGACTACCATAAGGTATGTGATCGTTAAAATTCAGTAAAGAGTGTTGATCAGTATCATTGTTCTGCATGCCACCCATGACCCGCAGCACTACAGCCAGGACTCTGCTTGAAGCTGACTGAATATCTCACGAATAAGCAGTACCCTTCTCTGGATGCGTCACGCATAATTACAATCTATTCCTTATCTGAGCGATTAGTTCCCTCGTCTATACTGATCTGAACGATACGCTGCGAGTTCAATATGTGCGAAACCCTACTCGCTGCTCCTTGAGCTATTGGTTTCCCCGTATCAGTAGATGTCACTGCTTCTTGGATCACACAGCGGATAGAACTCACATCAAAGACTCCTCCAACACCTCGGAAGAAGCCTTCTCCTATCACCCATACATCTCTCATTCCATTTCCGCCCATGCCACCCCGTTGAGCTGCGGTATGTAGCTCGTTCTGGGTACCACCCATCATCTCGTCCCTCTCCTCTTTGATGCCCATTCGCGTCTCTACTACACTCCCGACGCAGTACCCGCTCCCGTCCTCTAGCCTACCAAGGCTGAATCTGCCACCAGGAACATCAGACCAATCTGCCCCACGGCCACCGTGCATTGCTGGAAAGGAGGTACTAGCAAATTCGAAATGTAGCGTGGGCGGATTGAGACAAGGGAAAACATAGAAATTGGAGTATGGCGGTGGAAGAGGGTGGGAGCCAGAAATAGAGGCATAGAAAGCTTTGGCCGCGTGTGGCGGAGCAAGAATGAATGGACTGTTGATCTTGCGATTTGTTAGTGCCTTATTTGTTGAGACTTAAGGAAAACATGACAGTGGAATTGTAACCTACATCAGCGACCACCGCCTGATTTTGCAGCACCCGGCTGCCGTCCACCCAGACACCCTGCATCAACATCTGCCACCAACCCTCCGCGCCCTGCACGTGGCTCCATGCCCAGTCATCATCCCACTTGGCTTGCCTACTGTTGAGGTCCTCCATATGAGCTCTGCTCCGGCTCGCAAGGAATTTGCCGTTATTCGGCGTGACCGACAAATCTTTGGTGGGTATAAGCGGCACCTCACCCCTCTCTAAGGCTCCAACACGGTCAAGTTCGTCCTTGGTCTGCTGGACCACCAGATCGACTGCTGCGGCGCCGGTGCCACCAATGCTCAGCACACCATCGTGTCCATTGATCAACATCAACGAAAAAAGAGGACGCTTGATGATATTTTCCTTGAGCAACTGAGATATGAGAGGTGTCGATTTGGTCTGCTTCAAGTGCTTCGATGGAGCTAGACCTAACAAACTTCCTGACGGACCCAAGGTTCGACGAGTAAACTTCTGCGGCCGACAGTAAACGAACGAGAGAGGTAACGAAACATTGACAGTCGGTAGATGGAAGACATCTGTGGGCTGGCCACACGCTGGGTACGGATGGTCGGGGGACTTGGCTAGAGGTAATATATCAGCCGCTGTTGCCCTCCGCTGTAGTACACATCTTACAATGTGATTTAGAGAAGTAATCATCGTACTTGTTGCCCCTCTTGCTCGAAGTGGTTGTTACATAGAAATCAGATACCAGCATGTTGAGGTCCATTTCGATCTCTTGTGGGGGTTCTCCGATTTTGAGCATTGCGTACCTGTCCGAAGAACTCGATGGTGAGCCAAGAGATCCTGTGGACAGAGCAGCTGCAAAGCCGACGTACCATGTTCCATTGGTAGCAATGTCTCCCATCAGCGTGCCAGAATCCTTTCCGCCAGTCTCATCGGCTTTGGCCTTCCTTACGAGCTTGTTGCCCTTGGCTTCTCGTTTGGTGAGGTTGAATCTGCATTCCGTCCGATCCAGCTCTTGAGTCAGATATGTAAGATTGACCCAGTCGTTCCCAGGTACAGTTGCAGTGAAGACTCCTCCACGGCGGCTGAGTGTGAAGTGCAGGACTGGGACCTCATCTAGCGATTCGAGGAGGCTTTGCGAATTGGAAGCTCCTGAGGCGGGGTCAATAAGGTTTGGTGTTATGAGAAATAAGAATGAAAGGAAGCGCATGATGAAATGCAGATACGCGTCGGGTTGCTTCGCTACAATAGCGAGTAACGTTCGTATCATGCTGCAGATGTTAGCGATCAAGGGGCAGGAGCAAGACCATAGATCTTCCGATTGTAGAAATTCTCCATAAAGTGTTGTACAAACACAAAGCTAAAGTCGGCACGTGATATTCCCAAGGTTGACCAAGATGGGATAACTAAACACTGGTATGCGTTGATACGTGATTGCATCTCCGGGGCATAACAAAGATGGACAGAGTGTCCAGTGTCAATATCTTTGGAAAGCAAACCAGATCCGACCAGATCAGAAATGTTGTCTATGAGTCGAGGGAGAAGATGGACACTTCTTCAAGGAGCCACTGGCCACTTACCTCCCTGTTGATTTAACCAACCAATACCACTTAAACGTCATGTGAAGCGACGACGACTCTACGTTCTAGTCCCCGACTATATGCACTGCCATGTCATGATTCATTACAGAATACCCGCTTGAAACGGAAACGAAAGAACATCAAGGGCTTTATGAGCAGCTCAACCTTCGCCCTGTCCGGGGTTGTCACTGTAGAACTCCGACAGGCTTTCTAGCTCAGTCATCCTGAGAGCTTCGTCCACGCTCTTAACAAAATGTCTAGTACCTCCGCATCTTTCTACAATGCCGCTCCTTACGAACATATCAAACACTGGACTAGTCTCTTTGGGCACCCTGCAGAAGAAAACGCGGGCCCCATTGCTAACGTAGCCATCCACGATCTCGGCTAACACTTGAGTGCCAGAGCCATCCAATCCAGTCACACCATGTACATCGAAGATTATGTTTTGGTTGTGCTCCGGAGCACGGACCCTAGGAAGTGCAGGATGAGCGGCCGTCGTACCGTACAGTTCCAGTCTCCTCAGTCGGTTCTTCAGGTCTCCGGTATTCGCAAAGGTGAGAGGTTCCGGAATCTTCACGATCAAACATCCCTCGATGAATTCCAGCGCCTGCGGGCTGTCTTCGGCGTTCTCGAACTCACCCTCAGTTCCTGGGACTTTGCCCAGAATCTGTATTCTCGGTTTCGTAGCATGCCTGATCACTGCAAGTACTGAAAGTCCAATGCCGAGCGCAATACCTAGGCTCAGTGAATAGAATATGGTGGCGGCAAATATAAGAAACATCAGAGTCAACTCGGACCAGCCGCGGATATGGACGAAGAATCTGATGTCGTGCGGCGCTTCTTCGACAAGAGAATAGGCCACTACTGAGATCATAGAAGATAAGACTGCTTTCTGCAAAGCCATTAATTAGTCGACTGTCACCAGGCGCTGTTGAGGGGCCACTTACGGGAAGATAGTGAAAGTAGGGCAAGAAGAAGAGCACGCAAATAATAGCAATGAGGCTGAGAAAGATGCTGCTCATCGGAGTCTGTCCACCTGTCGAAGCATTCACCTTGCTTCTACCGTAGCCACCGAACGCAGGTAAAGCCATGAAACAACCCCCCACGATGTTGGCGACACCCAGAGCTACAAGTTCCCGATTTGCACTCAAAGCCATTCCCTTGAGGCCGTCTCCCTTGTTGCCTTCTCCACCGCCTAGGCTTTTAGCGGCGACAGACGACTCGAAGAAACCCAACAATCCGATCAAGAAAGAGGTGCTCATGGCTTCTCTAACATGATGCATGTAAGATGGGACGAAAGGCCAATGGCTGGGGAACGGGGATCCTGTGCTTGAATGAACGTCCCCGAGAATCTCGAGACCTTGCTTGTCCCAACCATATTTCCAAGTGAATACTGCCGACAAGACCACTACTACGAAACGGTCAGGCACGTAAGCCACAGTAGGATAACGCGGTTGCAACCGCCTCTTGACCTCCCTAGGACACAGGTAATCAGCCGGAATTCCACGCATGGAGACCAAGCGACTGGCTATACCTGCAGACCATTATGATGGCGAAGCTCCCGAATGCAACTCCTGCCGTCAAACCATGCGCGTATCTAATGTTCTCAAAGAGAAACACCATCTTATTTACACTGCTTCCGTGAGCCACCGAGCCCGCATGCTTTGCCTTTTGCGCAAGGCCTAGCTCAGGAATAAGCTGGTCTACCATGATCACGAAACCAATGGCGCTGATGAATCCTCTCAAGAACGGTCGCGAAAGTACACTATCCAAGAAACCGAGCCTTGTCAATCCGGCGATTAGAATTACGGCACCGGCCATACCAGTCACGACGCCGGCGACTCGTGCATTCATCATTTCGTCATCATCTCTCACGGAACCCTTGTCCACGCTTGTTCTGACTACCTGCCCAACGAGCAGTGAGCCGGCAGCTTCAGGTCCGACGACCATCTGAGGACAGCTACCGAAAAATGCGTAGATAATAGGATTGAACACGAAGGAGTACAGGCCGTTGATTGGAGGTATATGGCCGAGATTCGAGGCGTACGAAAGAGACATGGGCAGGTAAAATGAGGCCATGGTGAGAGCAGCGATCATATCACCACGTAGGTATGACCACTTGTATTGGACAATCCATTGGAGGAACGGAAAATAGTATATGAGATACCTACGGCACCACGGCAATCAGCTGTTGCCCGCAATGATTACCCGAGAAGAATCTCCATATCAAACCCATAATTGGATCCGTATGGCTTTGTTCTTTCGTACATACATTCTTCTTCTCCCCTTGACGTCGTGCTTTGTGGCTAACCACTCGGTCGTGCTGGTATGTTTGGTGCCCTGTTCGTCGTTGTCGCCGGCTTGGCCTCTTCTCCCGCCCAACAAGCCATCGGTGACAGCGTCTCCCAAAATTCCGTGCATCAAGTCCCCGCCCCTCGAATTGAATTTGCCGCCGAAGCTTCCACTTCCCCTTTCTGTTGAATCTTCCCAAGTGTGGTGTACGCTCGAAGCGCGAGGTGAGAGGATGCCATGCTCACACTCTCCGTTACCGCTCTCGTTACAGCTCGAATGACCGCAGAGGCGGTGATAGCTGTTGACGACTCGCTCTCTTGCTGATGTTGCTGTGGCCTTTACCAAAGTGCTGGCCCTGCTCTCTTCGGAGCCTTGCTGTTCAGCAGCGGCGGGGCTATCATCGTGGAAGGACACAGGGGGGCTTCTTGACGGAGCTGGCTGAGGTTGCCGAAGGCGGGAGGCAGACTGAGCCTGCTGGTCGCAGCTGGCTGAACTCCTCGATGAAGGTCTCGAATGGGCGTGACTTGAAACCATCGTTGCTCATAATGCAGCCAAGGGATCCGGTCACCGTAACCTGTTGGGAGAAACGTGAATGATCGTTGAGTGAGACATGGCATGGACAATAGAAATTAAGCGGTATTCGTAGCGACGTTCAAAACCCATCTGCTAGAAGAAGGAATCCTTCGAGCGTGACAAGAAGGCGCCGTGATCAGATCTCTTTGATCCTGGTGTAGATCAATCTGACCCGCCTCGTCGCGCTAGTGAACCTCGGACTTTAGATATCGATTGCACTTGCCCACCATATTGACATCACTCATCTCAGAAGTCTTAGATTTTGCGTCCTAAGCTCCTCTCAAACAACATTCTGCAGGACCAATGATCCGGCATTACAAGGCACCGATGCGTTTGTTGTGGCCTGCAGGCTTGCGCAAGGTTCGACATCCATCGGTACACTTAGCAAGACGTTGATCCCGACGTCTTTCAAGTACATCGCCACGCTTTAGAGGCATAGGGATTACATTGCATGGATCGTAGAAAGAAGCGTAAGTTCCAGGACGGACTGGCCCACCTCTGATGGAACGGCGATAGCTGAAAAAAGGTAAAGGCGATCTGCGCGAAACGAATATTCAAGCTTGGGCAGGCGAAAAAGGTCACTTCCAATATCGATCCGCCGAGTGCTAGAGCATTGTTTAACAACTATTCAGACCTCTTCCCTACCTATCCGAGCCTTGACTCTTCACTGAAGAAGAACACCGCTTTCATCAAGCGTCTTCGCACTGCAATTACAGCTACCAGCGCACCCACATTCCTTCAAGAGACCAAGTCATTGTCCTTACAGAGATATCTTTCGGAGATCATCTCTGCAAGTTATGAGGGTCTATGCAAGCTGAAGACGCCGGGAGAGACTGCGGCAGGCGTCGAAATCATCAGCGCCCTACATCAGCGCTTTGGCCCTGCTGAATTCACTTGCTATCTCGGTTGGCTCCTAGGTCGTGGTCTCAGTACGCCAGAGAAATCGCAATTGAAGGCTTTAGGTCAAGATGCACGAGAGAAAGAGGAAAAGGAGCGCATCACGCGCCAAAGGGTGTTGTTGAAAGTCGTGACAGAACTTTGGCTGGTCGGTCTACTCAGAAGTCTGGATGATGTGGCGAGGCCGGAAGACGCGACTGCTCGCGGTAAAGAGAATGTCGGGCCTACGGGCAATAAAGTGGGGGAAGCCGCCGGTAAAGCAAAGCCAGGACAGGGCTCGACAAAATTATCCCAAGGACTAGATGCTGAGCCATTCCCTCTCGAGGTTCTCAAGGATCTTCTTACGCACGATAGAGATCATACCAACTTGCCTTTGGTAGTGCAGTTCATCAAAAGCTTTGGCTGGGATGTTCTAGGAGTCAAGTCTGCCGCTGAAGATGGTCGCAAGAACACAGAGGCCAACGGCAAACTGGCGGCTACCGCTTCCGAGGGGGGATACCAAAGCTCTGCAGACGAGGATGCAGTTGCCGTTGCCTCTGCAGACGATCCGCCACTTGCTTCTCCTGAGTTGCAACAGCGATTTAAGAACGTTCTCATCCGTTATTTTGATGACGTCAAATCACATATCATCAAGGACCACAAGGCTATATCGACCCAAGCAAAGCGCAACGCTGAAGTGTACGTCAAGTCTGGTGAGGTTTTTGAGGATCGGCAGGCAAATCATGACAAACAGCTCAAGGCTCAAGAGAAGTTGATTGCAAATGCGCAAGTGCTCTGTGATGCGTTGGACACCGAGATGCCAGACCTCAAAGAGAATGAGGCACAAGGTACGACTGGTGCTGGCGCCATCGGTCTTGTTAAGACTGGAGAGTACCTACGCAATCAGGACGGGGCCGGGATCTGGGAGGACGATGAGGAGCGTCGATTTTACGAAAATCTGATTGACCTCAAGGATCGAGTGCCAGCTATTCTGTTGGAAGATGGCAAGAAGAAGAAGAGCGACGAAGAACAGGTCGGCAAGCGAATCGATAATGCAATTACAAACAGTGATATTAGGGACTCGTCCGAAGATAATTCAGGTACGGCAGCGGACGATCAATCCACTGCAATCGCCAACAAGACTGTCGGCGCCCAGGTGGATGCCCTTCTGAGCCGTATGACAGACTTGCAGACCAAGGAAACGGTGGATCAAGCTGCCATAGACTTCTGCTTTCTGAATTCCAAAGCATCCCGCAATCGCCTCATCAAGGCCGTTCAAGAGGTCCCCAAGGGTAGGTCGGACCTATTGCCCTTATACTCACGACTTGTAGCAACGCTAGGGAAGCCTTTGCCAGACATCCCAAACGGTCTTGTGGCTTATCTCGACGAAGAGTTCCGGAGCCTCCAACGACGCAAGCAGAAAGACTTCCTAGGTCAAGTACGAACTGGCAACATCCGGTACCTTGCCGAGCTTACCAAGTTTGGTGTTGTGCCCGAGCATGTAATCTTCCATTGCCTGAAAGTCAGCCTGGACGACTTTTCACGGATGAACATTGAGATCATATGTAATCTTCTCGAGAATTGCGGTCGTTACCTGCTGCGCAATCCGGATACCGCGCCAAGGACGGCATCTTTTCTTGAGACGCTGCAGCGTAAGAAGGCAGCACAGCATCTTGGGCAGCAAGAAAGAATGCTCATCGAAAACGCGTTGTACTATGTCAACCCCCCTGAACGGGCTGCGATTCAACAGAAGGAGAGGACACCTGTGGAACTGTTCATTCATAAGCTCGTCTATCTGGATATGAACAAGCGGAATTATCCCAAGATCCTAAAGTCGCTTCGCAAGCTCCACTGGCAGGAAAAAGAGGTGAACCAGTGCCTTGTTCTGAAGGGTCGTCTGCTAACGTTCCAAGGTTGTCGACATCCTTGAGAAGGTCTTCTCGAAACCAGAAAAGCTCAGGCATAGCAGCGTCCATATTCTAGCGATAGTGATCGGTTCTTTATACCGCTACCACCCAGAGTTTGTCGTAATCTGTATCGACAATCTACTCGAGCGGGTTACCTTGGGTCTTGAACAGAACGATTTTAAGTATAACCAACGTCGCATTTCCGAAGCGAAGTACTTGGGGGAATTATACAATTACAAAATGGTTGACTCGCCAGTCATATTTGACGTTCTGTACCGCATCGTTGGTTTCGGACATCGTGCGTGCGCATTCCTATCTTCGAGATCTTGCGCTGACAGGCTCAGCGAATGGTACGCCTACTCTGGAACGACTCAACCCTCTAGATATGCCCGATGACTTCTTTCGAATTCGAATCGTATGCATGGTGCTCGATACCTGCGGTATCTGCTTTGACCGAGGCGCTGCCAAGAAGAAGCTTGACTTTTTTTTGACTTTCTTCCAAGTAAGTGCCCTGCCACCATGCTAGATTCTAGGGACTAAGGGCATAATAGTACTACATGCATACAAAGGAGCCATTGCCAATGGATATCGACTTCCTTGTCCAGGATACATATGCCCTCACAAGACCGCAGTGGAAACTCGCAACAAGCTTCGAGGAAGCCGGACGTGCATTTGCCGATCTAATTGCCCACAATCACAAGTCACAAGGAACAGAGAAGACGATCGATACTGAGCTCATGGAGGACGGTATCTCATCGAGCGACGAAGCTGACGAGGATGAGCCGCCAGTCCCAGAGATGGAAGATGGCCAGTCTTCAAGCGAAGAAATCGAGGCAGATGTGAGAGGCATCTAATGGGCTAAGATATTCACTGACAGAATCAATAGCCGCTTACGAATGGTGACACCAAGCATGGGTCAGATTTTGATGAGGACATCGTCGTGACCCGACAAAAGGAGCAGCGTGATCCGGAAGCCGAGGCTGATTTCGACAGGGAACTCGCGAAGATGATGGCTGAAAGCCTCGAATCTCGCAAATTCGATAGAAAGCCCATGTTCGATGTTCCCTTACCCATGCGTCGTGCACCACGAGAGGCTTCTACGGCTGCTGAGGATAGCCCGATTGAAGGCACTGCCACTCCACCCAATACGATGTCGGTTTCCCTCATGACCAGGAAAGGCAACCGACAGCAGGTGAGATGTTTATTCCTACCATTCTGCGCCATATACATCCTAATCTTCTAAATAGACACGGACAATTGCGATGCCTTCCGACTCGCACTTTGCCATCGCGATGAAGAACCAGCAAGAAGCCGAACGCGCTGAACAGCAGCGCATCAAGAACCTAGTCCTGAACTACGACCTGCAAGGCTCAACCACGGAGCAAAGCGGTATAGACAATGACCTTTACTATGACTACTTCTCCCACCCCAACCCCAACCTCAATCACCTCCTGAACCATGAAACTACAATTACTCACAACCGTGCATCTAAAGGTCTGGGTGGCGACCGACTCCAACACAATGCGTCCTTGCATCAATCTCAGTCGTCCCCGAACAATACGAACGCTAGGCCTGCCGACAGCAAGCCTGGCACGAATCGGCGTGGTCAGCAGGCGAGGAAGCTGCAGCTTAGTGACGTGGACTGGTATGATCGACGATCTCATTCTTCTGCTTCTTCCCCTCAGGACCAGGAGGATAGACGTCCTCGAGGATTAGTTCGCACCAGAGCAGGCTGATACGGCCCTTTTGGGCTTCTAGGACGTGATCATCAAAGGTTGCTTGCATTATGGGCAAGCTGATCATTCACAAGACCACCCAGTATCTGAATGGCTGGGTCTCTTACGCATGGAGCCAACTCTCCAAGCACAAAGGGACACTAGGCTATTGACATCGCACTCATCACGGCTTCCATTTTGAGCCAACAGCTGCAACCCCCCGCTCAGCGGGTCCCAGAGACCAGCAAGCGGCTCATGGCGCTATCCGTCTCCTGAGAGATCACCAGCGAAGATGCGAGCGAAGTGCGAGTCCAGAACCCAGAGACTGTTAGGCCGAAATAGGGGTTAGGCAAATTGTTATGCATGCGAATGTTGTTACGCAGGATAAGGAGATAATGATGACGCAACTTCGAGACCTTGTTCTCTTTCAATAGGTTGATCCGGGAATTCAGAATTGAATCGACCTCTCTATACATTTCTCACAGCGGTGAGATGATTTCCAAGAATGTAAGAATCACTGCACAGCATTGTTCTGTTACTAGCCATCAGGACCAGGTCATAGCTCTGCGCTAAAAGGGTAATGACGGTCTTTGGAAAAAAAAGAAAAAAAAGAAAAAAAATCAGGAACCGCTCTTTGGCCGTCAACAAAGTTCTTGCATGATACTGTAGAAGTGAGTTGGGATTCCTTATAACTCACTCCAGTCCCAGATATTCACATTTGGCTGGGAACAGTGAAAATTGCCTCACAATTCACGTGCTAAGCGCTTGATTGGTTCACTCACTGTGAACACATGGCATTCACGGGGCTAGTTATCGAGTCATTGTATTTAAGTAGCTCCACTCCCCCTCCTCATCCTAAACCTTTTCATATCCGTTATTCGAATCCCGTCCAATGCTGTTCTTGTTGCCACCCGTTGAAAACCTTCTCAACTATTACAATTATCTTGCCTTACAGACTGCGCTGGCATGGATCCGTTTTCACCAACACCAGGCTTCCGCCCTCTCCCACCACCGGGCCCAAGAACACCACCGGCTTCTCCAAAGAGGACCGTCCCTGGCTCTCCTAATAAGAGACGACGATTCTTCCAGTATACGGAAGACAATGAAGGGGAAATGGGTATAGAGCAGTTCATATACCGCTCCGACTACCTCAGATCGACGACCGCATCGATACCTTACCCCTTGCCTTTGGCGATTGGAAATGCTCCTACCGAGCTCTCCGACACGGTCGGGCCGGGAACCAAACTCAACTCAGAGATCAGACAAATCCTCCAGAGCCATCACATCTTCGACTCAGGTTTTAAGATCGTTGTGCAGTCCAAGCCGGGGTACCCTCGAGAGGGCACGAATGAGGTTGCCGCACTTCACGTATGGGTAGACTTCCCAGACAATGCCCAATCCCATGAGTGGTCACCCGCGAAACGTGCTATCAAAGCCCTGCTCGAAGATAGGGGCCTGGACGGCGTCGAAGTAGAGATTATCGACCCACAAAAAGCCTTCATGCCTTCTTTGTTCCCAATTGACCCGCAAGATCCTCACATAGCCGTCTACGAAGCCTTCAGAGAGGACTTGATTAAATATGTCAACAAAGAACTTGGCAGACAGTGGACGAGCATGTGCCTGTACAAGGTCGGGAACAAGGCCGAGACAACTACATATGACATAGTCATAATGGTCCAGCCATATACCCGTCAAGACTGGCAACTTCTGTCGCGTACTATCTTGCGACAGTTCATCGACAAGCATCAACTCCAGGGCCAAAACATCGGTGTGCAATTCATGCCAGGTCATGCAGGCTTCCTACCACCTGCACAGGAGCAAAGGCCCGGCCTCTCCTTTAATGCAACGCTCAAAGAGTTCCCAACGATGGGCGCTTCCATCGGTGTCAAGGGAGAGAGGGGTGGAGGCACCCTGGGGGGCTACATGACCCTGACTATCGGCAATCGCACTTCGCGTGGCTTCCTGACGAATTCTCACGTGGTAGAGCCCGCGCAAAACTCTGAAGCCGACACCAAGGAGAACTTCTACAAGTATGGTGTAACTTCAAAGACCAATGCGGATGAACCAACACGAACGAGGGTGCATACCATGGCACTCAAGGACATCGAAGCCACGGTCGAAGATATAGAGTCGTCCATTGACGCCTTCACCAAGCCTGAGCAGTTGACATCTGAAGAAGTCCAGCAAGGTCAGAAGCTCGGGGTGATACCTCGCCTGGAAAAAGAGATCGAAGAGAGAGAGATGTTCGGCAAGTCTCACAGAGGCCAGGACATACAACTTGAATCCGGCCGGCGCAATTTGGCTGGCTTGGGGAATCGATTGAAGATTTGCCGTAGCCAGCCTACCACCCTAGGAAATGTTTCTTGGGCCTCTGGCCGAGCACTTAGCGCCTCAGAGAGTATCCTGGACTTTGCCTTTGTCTCGATCTCGGACTCAAAGCTCCATGACCACTGTGTGAGCGACAACCAATTACCTCCACTCACAGACTTTGGGGGGAGATTGCCTAAGGATTACAACGATTATGGATGTCAAGCAGATACCCCTTATCGCGCTGGACCAAGAGTTTTTGACTTTGGCCAGATTAAAAAGGGTGAATGGTACTTCAAGCTCGGCCGGACCACTGCCCTAACAACCGGTATATGCCACGGCACGGAATCACACGTCAACCTCGGCGGAGAACGCACCCATTACAACAGCGCGGGCAAACAGGGTCCCTATATCGAGGTGGGCTACACGAAGGAATTGGTCATCATCTGCTCCAAGACAAACTCCCCTTCCGATCACACCCAGGACGCGTTTGCGGAGGAAGGCGATTCTGGAGCGCTCATCATCGATATCGCCGGCAATGTTGTGGCCATACTCTTCGGGTACGTGGTTGGACAGTGTGGACCTCGGAAATTCCAGCAGCAGGGTTACATGCCGACATCTGGCGAGACCCAAAAAGAGCGGGAGGCGCTGATCGGCACAATTTATGGTGCGAAATGCGGTCTTGTCCTTCCAATGAAGGATATCCAAGACCACCTGAGGATCATTGACAATGCTACCTTGGAGGTGCTGTTCGAATGAGCTGTTGGATGATTGAAGCGGTCATGCCAATCACACCTTTAGGTGAGCTTCAACCCACACTCACAGGTGGTCAATGTATATGCTAACCTCATCGAAAGCAGCGAGAGCATCAATTTGCTTTCATAATGCAAGGTCCATCTAGGTCATTGTGAGACTCGACATAATGCTTGTCCCATTGAAGAGGGGATGGAGATGACGGAAATGATGGACTTACTCAACTTGGTGAACCCACAGATAGACAGACACATTAATAAAGGATAGACGTCACTTGGGAAATTCAAGACTTGCAACTACTGATCACGATTGACTAGAAGGAGGCTTTCAAATACAGACTCGAGTCGTAGCCATGGAGTCGACTTCCTTCCCTCACGCTTCTTCTTCACGCTTCCCAGCCTCCCAGGGTTTCGGAATCCCGCTCCCCCAGGCTCACGAATAATCTCCTCTCCAAAAGCTACTGCGTCCTATCATACTGTTATCAGTATAATGGCTATCTCCACCTCGCCAGCCACCATACCTCCAAACCTCAGCACACAACAACCTGCAACGCCCCCCCCCCACTTCTGCCTCCCATTCCGTATGTCCCATACTCCCTCTCCACTCCGCTTCCCTCACTGCCAGCTCTGGGCCCTCATCCCACACCTGCGTCTTCCTCCCACCCAAGTTCCCTCCCCATCATCACCTCCTCCAGCCTTATCCTCTACTCTTTCCTCTACCTACCTAATTGTCCCTAATTCATACCACTCAACAACCAAATCCAAATCCCCACTTCTTTCTGTTCTCGTGTCCTACAATACACACACAAAAAACCCGTTGGGACACATCCCACCCAATTCACAACTAACACACTCCGCGCAATGGACTTCTTGATGTGTGACTTATTGTAGTCATAAGGGCATAGCATCAACCACCACCCTCCCGTTACGTGCGCATACAGAAAACCATCCATGCAAGCGGTGACAAGAGCACCCGATCCTTGGTACATTGTGGAAAGATGTATGGTGAGAAAGAACGTATTGACGACTTCACTTCCTGGGGCGAATAGCTCAAGAAGGGATTGGTTTGGTGGATTTACACCATCAAGTATATGCCCCATTGAATGGAGAGAGAGGAGAGAGGAAAAGAATGTTGGCGATCGTCTGGATGCGATGGATACACACACTAAAATTTTCTAAGTCGAGAGAGAATATTGCAAAAGAACGTATCACCGACTTCCCTAAGACTAGACGACCCAACATACGCCGGAGTCCAAAATGGCGAGTCGTCGAGTCGTTTTTTGTTGATCTATGGAATGGAGCAATGGTAGAGCAGGGTACGAAGACGGAGGCGTGGGATATCTATCCTACCAATATGAATCAACTCTCTAAGGAAAGGTATCAAAGATGTAGAAGGTTTACTAAGAATAGACTCTAGATACTTTCTTATGCATGCAGTGGCAAGAGAGTTTCTTGTGCTTGGCATGTCGTGAAGAGATGTAGGGGGAAGAACGGGATGGTGAGTTGGCTGGGGGCCAGAAGGCCAAGGGAAATGCATTGAGTTGGATTCGTGGAAGGGAAGGGAAGGGGGGGAGAGGGGTTGTGGAGAGAGAAGGAGGGTGTGGAAAGTAGTGAAAACGCTTTGGAAAAGATATGTGTTTGCATTTCCACTCGCTGGTTCCCCCTTATTCTAGATTACAGACCTCGATTCGTAGGCCTAGAGGCAGTACTTAAAGAAGGCGGCTCATTAAAGTAGCTGGACGCTTCCCCGTTCCATGTCTCGAGATTCTTTTCGCTTCCCCAGAACCATAAACAACAGGAACGCCTCGTCCATAAATTTTTAAGTGGTATGCATTATGCACTTGCTAATTCGGAAAATCTCCATCATGGCTTCCCTTATCTCTCCTTGAACACTTCCATCATTACCCGCCCTTTCGAGCCGACACCCTTTGAGGTCTGCGACAGCAAGCTCGGCCTACTGTGGCCGCGCCTTGCTCAGCCTCGTCCGCTGCTGCTTTCCGGTTGCAGTCCCACTACTCGACTCACTTCCCCGTCTCCCCCTACCCTCTCTCATACCGTCCCCCACCGGGCGCGGACTGGCTCCTCTGACTAGTGGCTCCCTCTGCTGCTGGCGCTGCTCAAGCTCGATGCTTGGCTCGTCTCCCGTTTGGGTGCGCATCAGTGGCATGCGTCCTAGTGGGCTACGCGCAGAGCGGATCCCGGGCTGTGCGAGCGGGGACGGAGAGCGCCGATGGTGGCGCTCGGACTGTTGGTGAGGGGCGAGGGCGGCGGGTTCTGGGGGGGAAGAGAAATCGCTGTAGCCTGAAGGGGGAACCTCGGCGCTGAGGCCGGAGGGGTGGGTGGGGAGGAAGGAAGCGGGGTGGGAGGGTGTGTGAGTGTTGTTGGAGCGGTTGCTGGCGGGTTGGAGGTAGTCGCCTTGGCCTCCTCCATTGCCGTTGTAGCTGTAGGGGTTGTAAGGGTCTGAGGCGAGGGATTCGGCGCTGTCGGCCCAATCGCCTTTGTGGTCGCCGTCATCGCTCATCTCGTAGACGTGGCCGCTCTGACGGTGGGGTTCGGAGTTCGAGATATGCGAGTCGCGTTGGGCTTGCTGCGCGAAGAGGTATTTGCGACGGTCCTCGTCGCCCATGATGGACTCGACGCGGCGGGGCATGTAGACGGAGTTATTGGCACTCGCACTTGTGACGAAGGAGTCGAAGGAGTCGCGTGGGTGTAGCGGGATGTGCGGGACATTGGGGTCGCGGGGCAGCATGTTGGGGAGGGTGAGGCCCGAGTCGTTGTTCTGCAGGTACCAACCGCCTGGGAGGCGCTCAGCGGGGGCGAAGCGGCCTTCGAGGCGTTCGGTGGGCTGCAAAGGCACGGTGCCGAGGGGTTTCTCGGGATGTTGCTCGTGCACGGCGGGTTTGAAACTCTCGGGGACGACGTTCAGGTCGTCGCCGGTGGCTTCGGCGTGCTCGATGGCTTGTTGGGGGGTCGTGCCTGCGTCGGCTTTACCGGCGTCGGCGCGAGGACCACCCCAGGTACGTTGGCCGGCGGTGAAGATGCCATAGATCATGTAGACCCAGTTGAAGAAGGGGTTGATGATGAACATGATAGGGTAGAGCCAGATTTTGAAGCGGCGCAGCTTGGCGCCGAAGTAGAGCATGAGGAGCCAGTTGAGGCCGAGGGAGACAGCGATGAAGCCGACGGGAAGATTCTTGATCTTATTGGAGGTGGTGATGATCGAGAGGACCATGATGAAGAAGAGAAGAGCGGTGGTTCGAATGGTGTTCTGCATGAAGCGGACGATGCAGAGGAGTGGGTATCTCTTCCATAGCCGAATATCCGTCAACATGCAAACTTCGTTGGTAATGAAACCCAAGAACCATCTGCGCCGCTGCTTTAGTAGACTCTTATAGGTCTGCACAGCTTCCGTCTTGCAGAAGGCTCCGGTGCAGAGCTGAATCTGATATCTCTCCTTTGCGCCAATCATGAACAAGTGCGTCAACCACCGATCTTCGCCCAAATGACATTTGCCATAATCGAAAAGGTCGTCGCACTGCTCTGCCTTGTCCGCGAAGTAGTATTTGGCCATCTTGCGGAAAGCAGAAAACCGAAGCATAGTCAGTGCACCAGGTAAGCAGGTGACGGCACCACAGCCGGATTCGACTGAACGTTCGAACAGTTGGCCGTGGATGTACTCCATGTCCTGGAGGAGAGTAATCAGTGAATGCTTCTCTGTCGTGGCTGTGATGATGCCAGTCATTGCTAGCATGTTTTGCTTGCTGCCAGGCTTCAGCTCCTGCAGAGATTAATTAGCAGGGGTTCGAGCATCATGATCATCAACAAAAGCCAAGAACATCCGCGTTGCGGACGCACCACTACGCTCTTACCATTTCATACATAAAGTTCTGAATGCACACTTTATCTAGGATGCAGTCGGAGTCGATGAACAGAATGAAGAGATTGTCATTTCGCTTGAGGTACTCAGTATAGATCTTGTCGATTAACCTGAATGTCGATTTCTGGCACTTCCGCTTTCCACCGTGGGGGAACCTCGAGACAGTAATTCTTGCACCCTTGTGCGTGACATCGATACTCTTCGGATAGCTGTCGAGGGTCAACGGTACCCCTAGCATCTCAATCGTCTTCAAGTACAGCTCGTCTTCCTGGTCTCCGTCGAAAGAAAGAAAGACGTGGATGCACGACGCAGGATAATCACAGTCGACCACCGAGTTGATCGCTGTAAGCAGCACTTCAGGATCCTCCTTGTACACGGGCATGACGATCACAGTCTTTGGGGCCGAGGTCTCATCCAACGCGTGTTTCATTCGTTTCTTTCGGCCAAGAGAGTGGGTGACAAGCTGATAGATGCAAAAGAGCCATGGGATGGTCAGCAACCCCGCGAACGACCAGAAGGCGAACCATTGCATAAATGAGACCATCTGTAGTGGATAGTATTGCGTGATCCGCGCGGGGAGAGGCAGCGTCACAACCATGATAGGGAGGAATATCATCCTTATGCCATGTCAGCTCAAAAGTCTATAGGATTGTACCTCCGGATTTTTACCTCAGAAGGGTGAATCCAATCATCATCACCACAGCCAGCAACCTAATGGTCCAATGTTCCGCTTTCTGGAATACCTTGACGAGACAGTATAAAAACGCCGCCAGCCAAAGGAACCATTCGAGGAAGGCTCCCAGCATCACTGTCCCCATTATGGAAACGTAGACGATCTGTCTTGGGTCAGCACCTTCCTTTTATTTGCGCTCTACCAGCTTCTTCTTACATCTTGTTTGGGCCATGGCGCCATGATCGAAGGTGTTCCGTTATCGCCTGGCATGATGATGATCAAAGGGGTGCCCGGAGATTTGGTAAGGATGGAGGAAGTGAGAGTTTCAAGGGCAGATAATCCTAACACAAGTGGCTACCCAGTCGCCGATAAGATCAAATACTGAAGTGACGTGTGAAGAAAGACCACCGCGTTCGTACTAATGATCAGCCACCAGACGTGTCAAGCAAGACTTGTATTAGGTAGTGCCCCAATGGCGAGAAGCGGCCCCTTTCGAGATTTACTGAACTTCGTGCTTAATTTGTTGTCGTGCGAAAGAAGAGGCTGCTGGCTTTGTCCAGACTTGATAGGGATCCTTTCCAAATATCGATTCACGCAAAAGGATGATTGTTGTTGTAAGGCACTGTGTTGTTGTGCGTATAGTCGCGCTTGAACTGCCAAACGCCGCTGGTTTCCCTGTGTGGTTCTCCAGTTGGTCTCTTTCTTCAAGGTTCTTCACGCATGTTGTCCTTCAATATTTTCAAATGCAGGCGACGAATATAGGCACCCGTTCTGGACGATTATTGTGGGGTTTAGATACAACAGTGCAGGTGGCATTTCCGTCTGGGAAAGGATCTATACGAGGTGCAGGATAGTTGGAATCTGCGCCTAAGCGATGCAAGGTGGCACTGCCGCGAGTGTTGCCAAACGACAGTGAGCAAGCGAATGACTGGAGATAGGAAAGCGACGAACCAAAACCGGTTTGGTCAGTCAAGTAGGATCCAAAGTCAAGGCATAAAAGGAGCGTAAGAATGGGAAGTTGGTCGGAGAGCGCGGATCAGGAGTGGTCTATTTCTTTCTCGCAAAAGGCGTGTTTCTGCGCCCCAAGGTTTTGCACGTGTTCTCGGCGGCGGCAGCAGGGATGCCAGAGATCGTCACAGGGAGTCTTTTGAGCCCCTGAGCGGAGACTGAAACTTCTATCTCGTATCCGGGTGCCCGGATGGCGTCATACTTCGTAGCCTTGGCATCACGGACTTCGAATGTAAAGTAGATGGTAAAGAACTTAGACGTCACGGAAAGAGGGGAGTTTAGATAACCAGCTACCGTGCGTAAGACTCCTCGGCGTGGAAGGGCGCCTGTCAATCCAGACTGCTGGGACGCCGAGGAATGTGGTTCACGTGTGGACGGTGAGACAACCATCATGGCAGTATGAAACATCTCTTACCGTCATGGCCGGAATACGGAAAAGTGGGCTATTTCTATCTAGAATGAGTGCAAGCATCTGCAGGCTTCATCTCATTGACCCCACTGCATTCGCCAGTCCACCCTCCACAGACACGAAACGACCTTTCTCCGAAGCCAGGAGCTGCAGCGATGTCTGGATCCTATCAGTGTGACCAAAGCATTACGGATCAATCACAATTGCTGGAACAGGATGAGCGCTCTCCTTGTACCCGACCAGCTGCAGAGTAAATCGGATCGCAAAGCGCCGGCCTGGTCAGGTTGGTATTCTGAAGCTTGTCTGTCCTTTAGATAGTCCGTGCTTCTTCTCTATTATGAATACATCACGGCATGCACTCTGCTTGATGCGAGGCTCTGGTCGCTTTACAGAAGGCACCTCCTCCACCTTTTTGCATTCCTCATCGCCCTCTCTACCGTCCTTCCCTCTGTTGCCGCCGTCACTGTGGAGCTCTACGAACCCGTCGATTCTGAAGCCCAATCCATGATTCGCCCGGGCCAATGCTGCCTTCTGTTGACTAACAGGAAATTGCGTCGGCCCGCTCAGCCAGCGTTCGAGTGGTTCTCCTCAGTGAGCTTCACAGATCTGGATGCGACCCTGTGTACAAGAGCACGGTTCATGCGACGTCTGCGAAGCGAATTATGTAACGGACTTATATCAAGGTGAATGGAATTGGAAATACAGCTGTTAGCGCTGGCAGTCTGACGTGTAAGAGCGATACTGGGATATATTGGACTTCTCTGAGCCTGAAAGTGAGCTATGAGAGTGTTTCAGAAGTTGGCTTATCATCTGGTTGTTTCGTACACATAATCTCCCCATGACTTGGGTGTGGACAGGTACCAAAAGTAATTTCAATGTAGAGCCCAAGCGATTCTTCCGCTGATCGAAATTATCAGTCCTAGAGATAATCGCCTATCTCGCAGTCAAATAGCCAGACGCCCCAACGCCGCGCTAAAACAAGAGACACCGCTTACAAGTAGAGATACAACGAGCTGCGCTTTCTGCCCGATCACTGCCTGGCTATCGCCCTGGACTTTCAAATGTTCGTCTACCGCAGGTAATGGATCACCAGCCAACAAAACCCGAAGAAAACGATGACACCAGCCCAAAAGATCCACTTATCTTTCTTGGCTCTTCTTTCCACCATTCTGATCGTATCTCCACTCACGCCTAGCGTAGTGGCCACACTATATAGTTTCTTCTGCGTCCCTTTCAAGATCTCTCTTTGCTCACCCAAATTGCCTAGCACCGCTCTTCCCCTCTCCAGATACTCGTCCAATTGCGAGTTGGTTTGCGCCATGAATGACTGCTCGTGTAGAGCGGCGGATTCGCGATTATAGTCGGAGGGAGAAGCGCCGAAGGAGAGTTGGCTGCCTGCATTGTTGTATTGGGATGAGGGACCGGAAAAGAGGGGGGAGGATTCTGAGATGGGCGGTGGTATAGAGTAGGGGTTTTCGGGAGTGGAGGAGGTGTGGTGAGGGCGGCGGGGAAGGGTGGATGAGGAGGGAAGAGCGGTTTTTTGGGCCTTTGATATGACTTGTCAATCATGCGGGGCTTCAAAAAGGAAGGATAGGTGTGCGGGACCGAGGATTCAGAGGTTATAAGGGAGTAGTAATGGGGGGACAGGGGCATGACGTACACTGTTTTCTCGTTCTCGTTTCAGACGCTCGAATGATTGCCGGTAGTCTTGAAGCTCGGCGCGAAAGGTTTTCAAGCGTTCATGTGCTTTTTCTTGCTTGGTTTGGATGAGCTCTTTCTTGGCGGTTTCGGCGTAGTCGTCTATTGTTCGGGAAAAGGAGGTCAGGGAGGCGGATATTTGTCCTGGGTATGCTCTCAGCTTTTATGCAGTTGCTTGTTTTAGGGAGAGGATAAAGCCGACCTTGAAGGGCGGGTGACGAGGTCGTTGGAGCTTCGGCGAAGGCATCGAGGTCACGGCGGACGGAGGATGACTGTTTGAGAGCGGAGTTGAACAAAGAGTTCTACTTAAGTCCGTCAGCGGTTCTTAAATACTATACAGCTTGTTCCTGTAGCCACATACCATGGCAGAGGATTGATGGCGGTCGGAGATGGCAGACGGCAATTTCTCGAGGCTCTCAGATGCCCTGCCCCAGATATTCCATAGGTGGCTAGATTGGGAGCGGGTAGGGCTGTCGGCTACCGGGTTTGGGCGAAAGATGCATGTGTCACCTGCATTTCGTGGCTTTCCGTCGATCCATCAATTCGTTTCTTGGGTCCTGTAATAAACCTCAGCATCCACTTCAGCTCCGTCAGCACTTTAGTAATCGGCATTGAGAACCTCTTGGAGAGTACATAGCAGGTAGAGAGAAACGGTTCGAAATATCTAGAAGCCTGCATCAACCGCACTCTGACACTCCATGGAGGATTGCCGTCTCCGTTCCCGGACACATGTCAGACCTTGGCCCGAGGGACCAGATTGCAGGTTTTGGGGGGCTCAAAGCAGTTGTCCTGCTGCGTCAACGGTCGCCGAACGTGGTATACATGCTGTCTCTTCCGGTCATCTCTCACCTTTGTCTCCATTTCTTCTTTGTGCCGTTATTGCTCATAGCCATGACGCCCAAGCTCCTTCGTCAAGCTGTGACGTGATCCTTTCCTCACTTTCCAGAGCCTTTTCAACTATAAGATGTGTCGCTAGCGTTGCACATCTTACTCAGACAAGCGCATAGTCATCAACTCAATCTATCGTCTACGCTGCTTGCTTGCCCGCCGAGCTCAGCGGTCAATTGTACGTAGTACAAGCACAGCTGCTCAGATTTTTACTTCACCGTCGCCTGATAGCAATACCCCTATGAGCTCCGATCGACAACGCTTCGCAAAAGACCGCTTCGACTTATAGAACTCAACACTTGCTAAGCCAGGTCGTCCTCTGAATTGTATCGACTGATCGGAGCCGTGCTCTGCAGTTGCTTCCAAACCTACGAGACCTCACGATCATGCATTCCTCTTTATCAACATCCTACATTATTCCCGCCATCTTCCTCAACCCGGTTCTACTCCTCCACGGGCTGAATACCATCTTCTCACGTACGCTACCTCCAATCGCCGTTGCTGGCCCAATACAGAGATCACCTTATACAATGTACGGACCGGCTGCTGTACGGCAACATGTCGACGTTCAGTCGTCGGAGAATCTTTGCTGGGGCTACACCATCATTATGATCTTCGCGCAGCTTCTAGCATACGGGCAGATCAGCCAGCGTAGAGTAGAGGGAAGGGAGAGTAGAGAGCAAAGAGACGAGACGGCCAAGGTCGGCGCTACGCAGGGACCGAGAGAAGTTTCGAAATCCTCTAATCCACATACAAAGACGTTCAACCAAATACCCGGCCAGATAAAAGGCACACGCAAGGGGCATCAAGGAAACCGTCGTCTCGAAACAATCGCAGAAGACCCATAGTTTCCTTCACTGACTGAAACTAGCAACTCTGAGCTTGTGTTGTGACGAGTGAGCAGAAGGCCCTCAGGTAAGAAGGAGTACGAAGGAATGGTGGTCCCCAGTGTCAATTTGCGTCCTCCAGACGTGTTCACGGTAGATTTGATACTATTCGGTTGGCGTCCTTGATCCGGGCACCAAGAAAAGGTATTTGGCTGCATGAGGATGTATTGTATAGCAGACCTATCCTACGTTAGACGGCTCAATCTCCAAATATCTCTCTCTGAGAATTCTGGGTTGCTGGTGGATTGTTTTTGTTGCTCATGCGGCATTGTGTGCATGCCCAAGAGGTATGGAACTCTCTCCAGATGTCTTCAAAGCCACAATTTACGCGTCGACGATCTGTTAAAATGTAACGAGTAAAGTGGCTTGAAGATGAAGAAAAAAGAATAAAGTAATCGGATGGATGCGGGTGACTCTGTGACGTAGAAGTAGCAACCGCAAGCTTCACATGCCAAGCCCTCCGGCATTTTCCCTGCTCTTGCTGCTCCGCAACGCCGTACCTCGCGAACTACCTGACTTTAATCATTCAACGACCTCCGATAGCCGTCAAGATCGTTGTAATCCGCACTCATTTTGTTCTTGCGTCAATACAAAAAGTAAGTAATAATCCACGGAGCGCTGGTCTCGTGTAGCTCATTGAAGCTTATCGGAACTTGCAGAGACACGACCCAAGTGCTCAATTGATATGTCCTACGCCCAGGCGACCGCAAAAGGTCCCAAGCAGTCTCCTGAAGAAGTGAGTAGTTGTTGTAGACCTCGCAATCTCGGGATTCCCAAGGTCAGCATACTGACGGCGTCTAGGCGTGAGTAACAACCCGTCTCGTGACACTTATCGAACACCAGCACCTCCGATACATCAGTTATCACGAGCCATCCATCAAGCGAGCCCCAAATATCCCTTGATCTACTGATAACGCTGTCATGTTGCTTTGATGTCTTCCGTCCACAATACCTCCGCGCGACATACTCCCTGTTTGCCTTTTCCGATACATGATTTTAGATCTTCGCTCACTGTTTCATATCAGACGTGCACCACCACCAGTTTCAATCGAAAATACCGAAGGACCCGTATCAGACTTGATCGACGTTGACTCGCCCCACATCTCAGAGGTCAAGTCCGACTTCAAACAACAAGCACAACAGACTAGCACCCAAGCCGAACGGATGGCTCACGAAGCCGAAGATCAGGCTCGACACACCTCTCGAGAAGCCTCCCACAAAACGTCCGAGACTGCACAGCAAGCCTCTCATAAAACTTCGAGGACTGCACAGCAAGCCTCTCATAAGACCTCCGAGGCCTCGCAGAAGGCCTCCGACAAGACCTCCGAAACCGCCCAGAAAGCGTCCGACAAGACCTCTGAAACCGCCCAAAAAGCGTCCGACAAGACCTCCGAGACCGCCCAGAAAGCGTCCGAGAAAACCGATGAGCTGTCCAAGGATGCGAAGCAAAACTTAGAGAAAGGCAAGCAACAGGCTAGCGAAAAGGCCCAGCAAGCGTCCGAGAAGACCGATGAGCTGTCCAAGGATGCTAAGAGAAACTTGGAGAAAGGCAAGCAACAGGCTAGCGAGATGGCCCAGCAGGCGTCCGAGAAGACCGATGAGCTGTCTAAGGATGCAAAGATAAACTTAGAGAAAGGCAAGCAACAGGTTAGCGAGAAGGCCGAGAAAGCGAAGCAAACCGCGAGTGAATACTACCGCGAGGGCAAGAAGGAGGCAGAGGAGCTTACTGACGAGCTGAGGATCGAGGCGACCGAGATGAGAGATGACCTAAGCGCTAATAGAGATAACCCGGTCGTGGTGGGCAATGCCATTGCATGGACAATTGGTGGAGTGGCGCTTGGAATCGGGGCGTACAACAAGCACGCAAAAGGAGAATTGGACTGGGGCGTGGTAGGGGCAGCGGCGGGTGTGGTGGGAGTTCTGGCTGTTGGAGACTACTTCCTAAGCAAGTAAGTGCATTCCTAGGGTCGCCGCGAGCTCGCATGTATCGACTTGTGCTAATACGTATATGCTTCAGGTGGCTGTTCGAGAACAAGTACCCGAAGAAATAGATCACAGGGGAAAAGACTTTCGGCGGTAACAGGATGATTGACATTTCAGATATGGAGGCTCTGGGGCTATTGCTCTTGATCGAGTCTTTTTCGAGATTTCTCAACTCTTCACCTACTGTATGTTTGGGTGGAACTTGCCTCAAAATCAGGACCCCTGGTGGATAGATTACTCGCCAGAGGGTCTCGGACATCGAACTAGGATTCAGACACATGTACGTACATATTGATTGATGTGTGCTTTACTCACTGTGGACCTCATTTGAGACGACTAGCTCAGAAAAAGACTTGAAATTGGCGACTCTGCACTGTGCAACTCTCTTATACTACTTACGCGATGAACTCGAATTAATCGATCCCCAGCATACAGTCTTGCTCTAATACAGTCAGGAGAAAGATAAAACCCGCTCTGATTAAGATGAGTACTAAAGTTCTGGTGAGTTTTCCACAGGGCTCTGAGTACTTTATCGAGGCGATTGTGTCACCCCTTCAGATAGGCTTGTCTTCCTGTCTCCAAGTCCGCCCTCAGCAACCTGACTCATTATTCAACAAGACTTTACAGTTTATGCTTGACCTGTGCGTCGGCAACGGTGAACCATGGTGTCGGGTCGTCGTTGGTTCGGCCCACAGCCATCTGACTGAGACGGCGACCGGCATCAGGGTCGCATAAGTATGGTTACACTGCAGGAATCTGGACCTCTCAGCTTCAAGTGGTGGCCCGACACTTCGAGTCACTTGGTAACTCAAGTGTCATCTTCTCTCTTGCAGTGTGCTTCCGTCAAGCCGGCATGTTTCGGCTGCTCAGTTTTCCAGAAGAGTTCTAAAGCGCCACAGCGAAGTGGCCGGTTTGACATGCCGCATTCGCTGGACCGGAGCCAAGGCTTCCCCGCATGACCTACTTTACCTTTCTATCACTGTAGGTATTTGCTGCTTATCTCCATCTCTCCATTCGTCCCATCTCTATATTGCTTCAGATCCATTACATTATTCTTCATGCTTCATTAATTGCGCCTCTTTACCGATTTCAGAGGCAGCGAACAGGATGGCCTTTCAAGACGAAAAGTTGCGCGATCCGTCGCCCACGCAATATAAGGACCATGACGAACATATGAGCGTAGGACGATACATCGCAACTCGGCTCCCCTCGCTCAAACCTCCCATGCACAGGGCTCCTAACCCCTTCTCGCTTCTCCGACAGCTTAACACCCAACAATGGCTGTTCTTTCTCGTCGCTTTCTTGGCCTGGTCATGGGACGCCTTCGACTTCTTCACGGTATCTCTTACAGTCGACCAGCTATCGAAAGAGTTCCACAAAACTCCCGCACAAATCACGTGGGGCATCACATTGGTGCTCATGTTTAGGTCAGTCGGAAGTACGATTTTTGGTATTGCGGCCGATAGATATGGGCGCAAGTGGCCCTTCGTCGTGAACAACATACTGTTCATCGTATTGGAACTCGGTACAGGATTCTGCAACAGCTACAAGCAATTCCTGGCCTGTCGAGCCCTCTTCGGTGTTGCCATGGGCGGCTTGTATGGTAACGCAGCGGCGACGGCGTTGGAAGACTGTCCAGAGGCGGCGCGAGGGATTCTTAGCGGTATGCTCCAGCAAGGCTACGCTTTTGGCTATCTACTCGCGACGGTGTTTGCCCGAGGGCTCGTCGACACCACAAGCCACGGATGGCGGCCACTCTACTGGTTTGGCGCCTGCCCGCCGGTTCTCCTCATCGTCTTCCGCCTCCTGCTTCCAGAAACGAACGCTTACATCGAGCGCGAGGCTGTCCGCAAGGCGAAGGGCAATGTTGCCGGTGTGTTCATAACAGAAGGTCGGGTCGCGTTGAAGAGGCACTGGCTTCTCCTGATATATCTTGTGCTGTTGATGGCTGGCTTCAACTTCATGGTAGGTTCAGGTGCAGCGAAAGGACTTTGCGATCGAGTTGCTAACGTACCGACAGTCCCACGGTTCTCAAGATCTATACCCGACAATGCTCAAGAACCAGTACAATTTCTCGCCCAATGCCGTTACTGTCACCCAAGTCGTGGCCAATCTAGGTGCCATGGCTGGCGGCACCACCGTCGGCTACAGTAAGTTTTCCCGCGAGATCTCAGTTCGTTCGCATTACCAGCTTCAAATACTGAACGAATCCAGGTTCACAAATCTTCGGGCGCCGCTTCTCCATCATCGTCATCTCCTTCATCGGTGGCATCCTGCTCTATCCGTACTCCTTCACCGGCAGCAAATCCGTCATCGCCGCCGCCTTCTTCGAACAATTCTGCGTCCAGGGCGCCTGGGGCATAATCCCCATCCATTTAATGGAGCTCTCTCCTGGCTCCTTCCGCACCTGTAAGCTCTCCCTGGCTACAACAGCATCAACCGAACTAGCGAGCTAATGTTCGTGACAGTCGTGGTCGGCACCTCCTACCAACTCGGTAACCTGATCTCCTCCGCCTCATCCACCATCGAAGCCACAATCGGGGAGCGGTATCCGTTGCCGCCAAAGGGGAAAACGAAGAGATACGCATACGGGAAAGTGATCTGTATCTTCATGGCTTGTGTCTTCGTCTACGTCATCATCCTCACCTTGATTGGGCCTGAGAGACTGGGGAGAAAATTTGGGGTTGCGCATGATAGTGATATGGGGGAAGCTATAGGACAGGATCCGGGCGCTGCGATCGTGCACGATAGAGAGGCAATGGGTAATACGGGGGACAGGGAGTCTAGCGAGGACGAGAAGGTTAATGGGACGGTGAGGGGGGAGAAGGGGAGTTATGCTTAAGCTGGAGCAGGACCTGCGTTTGGGGTTTATGGTTTTACGACTATGTTTTGCTTATAAGATTGTATATAGGTATTGGCAGATTATGAGGCCAGGGGCAAATGCCCGCCAGACGCGTCCATGGTGGAGATCTGAAAGGGGCCATCGCGTGACGATAGGAGTGAGGGTATTCACCCTCGTTCTGTTGTAATTGTCTTCTTCGACGGCGCAAGTACCGAGGACTACCAATAGCAAAACCCCCTTTCCAAAACGATTGCAACACCTGAGTCGCCAAACCATCTATCATTCGACTCGCAACACCTATATCAGACTCAAGCAACCCACTTCCACCCCTTCCCCCTCCCATCAGCCCACCGTACTCCAAAACAACACGCCGTCGCGCCCACCAACAGCGCCCCATCCCAATACGCAATCCCCGCATAGGCTCTACTCCCCTGCTCTACACCCCCAAGCAGCCGCCCCCCAACCGGACTCCCAAAAACCGTGCCCAGGCCCCTCACGAACAGTATAAACGCGTTCACAGAAGCATACTGCCGGATTCCAAAAACCTCGGCGATGAGCGCGGGGAAGAGCGCATAGTATCCGCCGGCGGCGAAGCTGTAGAGCACGATGAAGGCGAGCCAGAGCGGGAGGGACTCGGAGAGGGCGCTGGAGAGCCAGAAGGCGAAGACGGAGCAGGCGGCGAGGGAGAGGGTTAGAAGGAGGAGGTTTTGGCGGCCGAGGCGGTCGCCGGCGTAGCCGGTTAGGATGCGCGAGGCGGCGTTGATGGCGGAGCTGGCCGCGAGGAGGGAGCTGCCTTTGGAAGGGGGGAGGCCGAGGAGGACGGTGTAGGAGGGGATGAAGGAGAGGGGGAGCTGGGCGCCGGCTGCCTGGAATGGGGGTGGAGGGTCAGTTAGGGAGGGTGGAGGAGAGAGCAACGGAATGAGACTGGGAGATGGAGCAGTGGTCGAAGGGGCAAGGTTTTCGGAGTCATAGCTGAGACTGTTCCATTAGGAAAATGAGGCAGAGGCCTCCTGAGCACAAACCTGGAGAAAGGCGGCGACGCAAGAGAAGAGGAACGTCGGTCTCGAGGCCAGAGCGCGTGAGACGTGGGTACTTCGCCTCTCCGGGCCTTGTGCGGTCGAAGTTGCTGCAAAGTGACTCCGTGGCACGGCCCAGGCGATTGGTAACCCGGCGATCAGGTTGAAGCCGGCGTAAAGCCTGAGGGTCCAACGACCACCGACGGAGCTGAGTAGCGCCCGGATGACGGGTGAGAGTATGAGGCCGCCGGTGCCGCCGCCGGCTAGGATCTAAGAAATGCACCGCGGAATCAGTAGTAGTGCCCCTAGAGAAGTTCAGGGGGGAGACTGCATTGTCTATAAAAACATCTCAAATATGTATGGGGAAGATTGCATTGTCCAAGCAGTTGGAATACAGCTCCCATTTAGGACAGAAAGACATGATGTGCTATGGCGCCCCATCTGAAGAGGAGAGAAACGAAATCGCGGACGCAAAACTTACGAAGCCCATGGCCGTGGCCCGATGGTTGGTGAAATACTCAGGTGCAGGAGCTAAAAGGGGGAAGTACAGGAGTGACATTCCAAAGCCAACCAGAAACCCCTGTGTAAGCAGGAGCTGCCATATCGAACGGCTGAAGGAGGCCAGCGTGAACCCAGCGGCCACCATGAGCACCCCTGAAATGGTGATTGTCCGTGGTGCCAGCAAGCGCAAGATCCTGCGGCCCCATAGCCGAGTCGAGGGCGTGGTTGGGGCCCAATCTCCATGCTCGATGCGTGAAATGACAGGATTCACAAGGATGCCGCCTGCCCAGGTAAGCCCATAGCACAGCGAGCCTACGAAGGCGAGCAGCGCTGTCGGCGGTGAGGCCTGTGAGGCCGGAGAGGGCACAAGAACATCTTGGCTGGACGAGAGGTAGTACTCTTGAAACACGCCAAAGCATTGATTGTAACCTATTGTAAGGGCTATCGTCACAAAGGCAGAGCAAAGCACTGTGGCTTGCTTCTTGCGTGATATTGGTAGTAAGGCCAGCGCCTGGGTCAAGTCCGACTCGGATACGACTTCAGATCCGGCAAGCCGGGCTCTGAGCGGGATTGATTGACTTTGTGGTGCCATTACCTGTTCAGAGACGATCAAACGAGGCGAACTCGGCAAGGACAAAGTGAAGTGAACAAGAACAAGAAGATGTTGTGATGGGAATAATGGGAATGATAGAAAAGAAGACACCCCGCTCCACCATTGGACCAGCGCCATTAGGAATCGCACCTAACGATGAGTAATTCCTAGGCAAGCATTCTCGAGCAACGAATAAGAAAGTCTATCAACAAGTCGCTATATTGTATCTAAATATAAGAGAGTCTTTGTTGTTGTCGTTGTCGTCGAATCCCAATAATATATTTCATGTCGAGCCTGCTGTAGAACAAGATTCATAGTCATTCTTTGATTGCAGTTATTACGTATTTCGATATCTCTGGAGAGCAGTCTATGACGATTACCTAAACCAACAAAAGTTGGCCTCGAGTAAGTTGTTTGCGTGCTTGACGGGCAGGATGGTGTGTGCGCAAACCTTTGGGTGATGTATGGCCAAAGTACATAAGGGTGGTGCGTCCGGAGTGGTTAAGGTATCGAAATATATCGCTGGTCACGGGATCAATTCCGCATGCGCCCAAAGCTGAGATGCCTCGGCTCTTTTCAAGTCTCCATCATGCCTCTTCATGAATTCCCGCTCTCTTTCCATTCTCCACATTCACTCTTCAAACTGAGCTTTGTGCGCTTATCCCCTTCTCTAGAAGAAGACTATTCAAGATGGCTACGGAGAGATTGAATTCGATTCTCAGCCACCTTACGCCAGCCAAGAGCGGACTCTCCGCAATGTATGTCGCCCCCCACCAAGCTCCGTTTACATCTTCGTCGGTTTAATACTCGCGTCAGTACCCAGAAGAATCCCGACGATGTAGTCATCACGCTCGCCATTCGTACCCCTCTGACCAAAGGCTTCAAAGGCGGCTTTAAGGATACTCTGCTCGACTTCATGGTCTACTCGCTCCTCAAAGAAGTGATCAAGAAATCACGTATCGACCCGCAGATGGTAGAGGACATCTGCCTGGGTAATGTGCGTCGCACTTATCTTGTTCCCGCTCAAGATCCGTGCTAAGAACTTTCACAGGTCTCCGAACCGAAAGCCGCCTACCACATCCGCGCTGCCTCTCTCGCCGCCGGTTTCCCCAACACTACGGCCGCGAGCTCCGTCAATCGTTTTTGCTCGTCGGGCCTGAAGGCAGTGCAAGATATCGCCAATCAGATCAGCATGGGCAGCATCGAATGCGGTCTTGCCGTCGGTGCAGAGCTGATGTCCGCGGGCGGCGACCGCCTCAGCTTCCACCCAGAAATCCTCAAGAATCAGGAAGCTGCAGATTGCCTGCAACCTATGGGACAGACGTCTGAAAACGTTGGCAAAGACTTTGACATCTCGAGAGAAGCGCAGGATCGATATGCGGCCGAAAGTTTCAGACGGGCAGAGGTTGCTCAGAAGGCCGGCTGGTTTGACGACGAGATTGTGCCGATCAAGACAGTGGTGAAAGACCCAAAGAGCGGAGAAGAGAAAGAGGTCACACTGACCAAGGATGAAGGCCCACGATGGGGTACAACGTTCGAGAGTCTGTCGAAGGTCCGGCCAGCCTTCGCGGAGTTTGGTGATCGAAGCACAGGCGGCAACTCAAGCCAGGTTACCGATGGTGCCGCTGCTATTCTTCTTATGAAACGCTCAAAAGCCCTTGCCATGAACCAGCCCATTCTGGCTAAGTTCTGCGGCGCAACCGTCGCTGGTGTTGCTCCTCGGATCATGGGTATCGGACCTTCGCTAGCTATTCCGAAGCTGCTCGGCAAGCTCAATCTCAATCTCCAGGCTGACATCGATATCATCGAGCTCAATGAAGCCTTCTCATCAATGGCCGTCTATTGCATTAATACGCTGGGCATTGACCCGGCCAAGATGAATGTGCGTGGAGGTGCTGTGGCCTTGGGCCACCCGCTAGGAGCCACTGGTGCTCGACAGATCTGCACAGGACTGAGCGAGTGCAGAAGACAAAAGAAAAAGGTCCTTCTGACGAGCATGTGTATTGGCACGGGCCAGGGTATGGCCGGCTTGTTTGTTAACGAAATGGTGTAAGTGAAGATTGTATTACGAAGCATGACATGTATGGTGGAACGGTAAGGGTCGAAAAGCCTGGTTATGGTATGTAAATCTAGCTACTTCTGCACATAGCTTATACTGATCCGCCTGATATGCGTGATGACCTCTTCTACATTCGCATTCCTTGCGCTCAAGTTTTTTTTAAGGATGTCAGACCGAGCCTAATCCTCGACGACACAATTCCAAGTGAGGTTGCTCTATCATTTGGTTAGTTCTTGCTGAGTGGTCTGGCCTTGATGTACTTAATTACCGGGAAATCGTGGACCTCCACAGCTCACGTTCGACCGTCTCAGATCAAGGCGCTATTGATCTTCCGAAGACTCCCTGAGCCATTTGATGTTGCAGATTTCGCAGAGACCGGGACATTGCTGTCGAAGAGATGACACCGACCAACGGCTAATTAGTCGACCCATGTCCATAACGACGTCTTTTTCAAGCATCCGTCAGAGCTATTCAGTGGTGCAAGTTCCAAGGTAAAAAGGACCCTCTCGGTCGTTTCGACCTCTACAAAATTCCTCTGGATATGATTGCTGGTACTGATCTGACCGCCAAACTCCGTCGGCCAGTCCGTAACGTCCCACCTAAGTCCTCGAGTCGTGATTACTGAAGGCCTGGCTATGGGGATAATACCAACATTCTCTGTGAAACGGCCGGGACCTATGGGGGTAGAGATGCGGTTCAAGCCCTTTTCCAGCAAAAAAATGATGCTTTCAGGGGTAACCAGATACATTTGGCCAAGCGTCGACAGTGAGGGATCTTGGCTTGCGGCATAGAGGTGGTGTAGCTGCGAGAAAGCTTGGTCGGCTCTTCCGCCGAGACCCCCCATAACCACGACATCCTGGCGTGGCATCCTCCTCTGTCTTACTTTGTATCGGAAAGCCTCTTCAGACTCGCCATTGACGCGGTATTTCATTTCCAACCAGCGCATCTCGAGCCCCCCGCCGGCGGCGGCAAGATTATTGATGTATCTTAGCGACTTCATGAAGTCGGTCGAGTACTGGTCTTTATCCTCCACGAAGTCGACTCCGTTGCCTTGGCGGAAGAACTCACATACTTCCGGCCGTACTGAGTCCATGTCACCACAAACAGTATCTGGGGCCTGTCTCTGGATTAGACGCCTGAGACAAAAGAGACTGGAATCTGAAAACGAACGTAGTCATACAACATCTCTCTTTGTTTCAACGGCAGTCCAAACACACGGTTTAGCCCGCCATCCGCACACACGGTCCATAGTGCTGGACGATGTGTCAATCATGTCCCTATGACTTTGCTATGCCCGCAAGGGAGCGGCACCTGAGTTTGAAAGAGCCTTGAAATGTTCAAGGTCCTCTATGGGTTGATTAAGTATTAACAGGGTGTAAGGGTGTGGTCCACCGGGGTCTGCCTCGTTTGGGGGTCCCAATGCCGCTAATGTAAAGTGTTCCGGATCCCAGTTGACGCCCGCCCTAAACGCCATTGCTATGATAGAAGATTCATTTCAAGTTCGAACCCAGTGCTGGAGACGTCATCTTGGAATGATTCAACCTTCAAGGTTCAACCTTTGGGAAATGGAGGTCAAGCTATCACATGGAAGTAGAGACCCGGAGCGCCAAGGCCAAGAGTATCACGTCTACGTCATTATACAGGACGAAGCTTACATAATATCGATTTTTATGCATCCCATGCCCGACATTCAAGTCCACTCTTCTTCGCATTCCCTATCTACATTCTTTTGTACTCAAGTAACTATGTTAGCACCCTCTTCTCGCTTCTTCACTCGTGCTCTGCCAGTCAGGACTCTCCCCACTCTCCCTTTCCGGCGCCCCATCTCTACAGCGCCACCGTCGCGAAAGTCCCGATCATGGAAAAGCAGCGCAACCCGATGGGGCCTCGCGCTCGGCGGGATATACTACTACAACAACAGCGACATATTCGCGGAGGAACCTCCCTGTCTGTCACCCCCTTCTCCAGCTCACGCTCACCTCCTCTGCTCGAATTGAAGCTGACCGCCCAAGTCTCCCCCTCCCTTGCACATCCCGCCGCCGAAGACGCCCCCATGCCAACGCTCGAGTCACTGGCTCTCCAACACACCGCCGCCTCACCTCTACACTCTGCGACTCCGGAAACCGCTATCTCCCAGCCTTCGCCCAATACAACGACTGCAGAACCAGGCTTTGAGGAGACGGAGGAAGAGGCCGGTCAGGAAGGCGCTTTCAATGAAGAGACGGGGGAGATAAATTGGGATTGTTCGTGCTTGGGGGGCATGGCGCATGGGCCGTGTGGGGAGGAGTTCAGAGCGGCGTTCAGCTGTTTTGTGTATAGCAAGGAGGAGCCGAAGGGGATGGAGTGTATTGATCGGTTCAAGTAGGTACTTTTCGTTCTCTACTCGCGACCTTTAAGAGACGGAAGGGGACAAGAGAGGACGCAAGCAGGGCGAAGGGAGTGAAAAGGGACCAACATGCGCCCCTGGGCTAACACATTGAACTAGGGGCATGCAAGATTGCTTCCGCCAGCACCCCGACACCTACGGCGACGAACTCGCCGACCCCGGACCCCCCGACGACGAAGAAGCAGAGATCGCAGGCTCTGTCGCAGAGGATTCGCCACTAGCTCCTATACCCGACACAGCACCCTCATCGGCCCCCTTCACCACTTCTTCAACCGACTCATCACCACCAGAATCACAAACCCAACCACCAGCTACCCTCTCCTCGCCCACACCTTCTGATACCGACATCCACCCCGCGCCTACCACCAACGACGATGATACCTCAAAAACTGCGCGGGCAAAGAGCGCCACGGAGCAGGTTAGGGATGAAAATGGTGATACACGGGAGGGGGAAGACGAGCTGGTCACGAAGGAGTGGCACGATACGGCAAATTTGGATGAGAGGAAATAGAGATTCTGCAAACACATACGGTGGAGGCGTGCCACGAGTACATATGTATCATCACCATCACCCCGGATCTGCGTCATTGTCTCCAGCGTTTTCTAGGTCGGCGCCATCCTGCATTTGCGACGGGGCAAAGGATCTATGAATTTTAAAGACTTGGGCCAGGATCTCCGCTATATCATTGTACCATAAAAGTGGGGCGTGTATAAGATGCATTTGATCAGCTCTTACCCTCCCAAGGGGGAGAACTGCTTTGTTAACCTTTTCATTGCGAGCCCTGCTCCTGGTGCAGCTTTTCCAGGGGTCGGTTCGCAACTGGGCTATTTCTTCGGGATCCTGGTAGCTCACTGTTCCACTTTACTCTCTCTCTGAGTCGTCCTACAGGTGTACATAAGTGCTTCGAGTGTGCTTGGACGCTTCGCTTCTTTATCTGTGGGTGGTTCTTGCACTACTCAATCAGCCTATCAGACGGCCATCGCTCTACTCCCCCAACAACCTGCCTCCCAAAAAACGCAACTCCACCTTCCTCTCCACCATCCATCCCCAACCCAAACGCCCCCATATCCCAAAATCCATCCCCAAGCACTCCTCGCTCTCCCACCATCCCTCCTTCCCTCCCCCCAACCACCCATCCACGACCCTCGCTTCCCTGAACAAAAGCTCGAGAACCCGTCATTACGGTGTGGGAAAAATCTCCTCTTCGGGGTCCTTCCTCTATTTCTTTCTTCCTCTCACTACCTGCCCACTAGGGCTCCCTAAACACACGAACGCCATTACTTCAACGGCTTCGGCCTCAGCAGTGCGTTCACCCTGTCCATCCATACATCATCCTATCGCTACCTTCCCCTTCCCCAAATCTTCTCCATGCGAGCCCCTAGAGCGAGCACCCGCCCAGCTTTGAATAAACATCTTGAATAACCACCATACTCGCATGTAGCCCCACGGTGTCGATCATAGTGGTGTGTATGGCCTCCCCCTGGGAGCAGTGAGCGCTTGTTCGCTACCCGCCCAAATCTCTGAAGGGCTCGCCGATGCCTTCGCGCTTATGATAGTTGAGTATGCGATGCCCTTTAGCGATCTGCCCTCTTAGCTATTGATGTTTTGTGGGTGATCAAGCTATCATAACTCTGCTGCTGAGTGTCAGAGCGCAAAGATCCGTATAAAGGGCTTGATCCTAGTTGTCCAACTCCGCTCCAGCTAGTCCCTGCGGATAAAGACTTTTCTGCCCCCGCCAGTGGGGACGGGTTTGCTACTATGTACCCCTAGATTATGATAATCGTTGCTTGGGTTGGACTGTTCCTCTCGCTGGGCTCTTTTTTGGGCCGGTCGGAGTTGGAAAGGCGGGTTGCTGTGATGGTTTTGTCGTTTTGGGCGGTGGGGGTTTGCTGGGGGGGCGGGATGGTGGTGAGTTGTTGATGGGGGGTTTTGGGTTTCTCTCTTTTTTATTTCTTGCTCTTTGGGGGGGGGAGGGGGGGGTTTCAAGGTGTGGGAGGTGCATGCGAGGAGCTTGCCTGGATTAAAGATACAAAGTCTCGGGTGTCATGATGCTCTTGACTTTTTGTTGTGTTACGGGTCTAGGTGTGCAACCAGCCATGTATAGTAGTATTGGGTCAAGTTAAATTGGGTTTCTGGGCCTGTTCCACCAGGTCAGGGGTTGCGCTGATATATCTCTTGCAACTCCCTCACATGTCGTTAGAAGATCTCGGTATAGACACGACGTTGGGGAATAGCTTGAGATATAACGAGCTCTATCTGAGAGCTTGTTCTGTTTTCAAATTTTGTTTCTTTGCTTGATGGGATCATGTGGGATTCGATATTGGCATCGACAAGAACCTTGTGTTCACACTTCGCAGGCCCAAAAGTTGTCAAAGATACTATTCAAGACACAGACGTGACATACTCGATACCTGCAACCGATCTCTACTGCGAAGACTCGGGCTGGTCAAAAGCTCCGCTCGGTCTGGAGACCAGGGGCGATCCGGTGGGTTCTATCGAGCTGTTTCGAACGGTGGCGATACTCGAACCAGGTTTGATAGACTCCGGCAGAAGCCCCGAAATGTGTAACACCCTCTCCAGCAATTTCACAAAGATTAGATGCAGTGAATGGGGGTGTAGGAAGAGTAAAGGATGCGTGTACCGAGACACGCAGTAAGGAGGGAGCGCCAATTTAAGGATTATAAAGACTTGGGAGAGTAAACAAGCAGGTTGCAGATGTGGCAGTTGGGAGTGGAGGAAAAGCTATGTTATAGCTGTATCATAGCCTTGAGTGGAGATCGTTCTAGCGTTCGGTACGTTCTTTGATAAGCCATTTCTTTCAAGTTCGGCATAAGTGCTCGTACTCCAATAATCTTTAGGTAATACTTGTTCCGATTTCTTGGCTGGATGAGCTCTCGCTGGTTTGAGATTGGTGGGAAAGCTCGGAGGCTGTAAGCGTGAAAGCATTCGGTGTGCGGGATGGAGTATAGCTGTGAATCGCGTGACTCCTGGTAGAGCTGGGTAGCTTCACTGGGGACTTCCAAAAGCTTTTCGAGAATCAGTGGTGGAGCACATCATACAGTAGCCATGGTACTTTCTGCTCTATCAGCGTTTGTATCAGACTTTATGAGCGAACAGCCTTACTTCATTCCGAGAACCAATGCCCCAAATGGAGGACTTGCATCTCTTGCTCTGTTTTGGCTCGCCGTCATTTTCGTAGCCCTGTCCCGGGTCAATATCTCCCCTTCTCTAACGACTTCCTCTTCGTTCCTCTTCGTTGGAGTTGTCGCGCGATCCCTGCAGCCAAAAGCTTTTAGACACTCTCCTTGCTCAGCTGTCTCCGTCATAGCCGTTGTCCATGACACTGCAAGGCCCCGGGATCGGCTGCACCAATACGCTGTCCTAGAATGATTATCACATGTCACCTAACGAGACCCACTGAAGATCCTTAAAGAAGCTCAATTTCTTCTCTTTTCCCGCTGAACCTCCACTTCGTACTCCTCCATCTCCACCTTGAAAAACTCAGCCACAGCATGCTTCTCATCTCTTACCCGCTCAGGATCAAGCATGAAGCGGACAGTGCCATCTCGCAATCCAGGTTTACCTTGCGTGGGCGTGCCAATACCGGTGCCAGTGGTCGGGACGACCTCTTGCGGAGATCTCATACTCTTGATTGGGTCTTCGGCTGGAGATTCGATCTCTTTTTCATCGGAGGCACCATTAGTGGCTTTCACGCCGTTGGTGTCGGGCCTTCTGACGGGGGCTTGGGTAAAACGGGGATACTTCTGCGCGGTTGCTTCCTGGTTGAGCGTGATGCGAATGCTGATGAATGTCTCGATTGCATATTCTTGACCAACTATAGTCGAGCCTCGGTGATGCGTATAGAGGTCAAGGAGATCGAGCATAGTTTCTGTCATCTGCTTAGTTTCGCATTTGTAGTATTACCCAAAAGAAGAAATTACCCATGACCTCTGGACGCGTGATGCCCCATTTGTTGTAAGTTCGCTTGTCGTCTATGCTCCCTATTGTCCATTCGTGGACGCGACTTGACAATTCCACACAAGCTAAGGCCATCGTAGGCGTCGTTTGCTTCAGTGGCGCAAATGTGCGATAGAGGTCAAGAGACATATTGTACGCGGTCTTGCCTGAAGTTTCTCGATCTAAACCATGAGCTTTTGCAAGCTTCAGAGCTATTCTCTGCGGACTTCTATTCCGGAAATCGAAACCTGAGGCTTCAAGCATGAGACGTTCTAGGCCGATTATTACTTTTGAGTGTGCTTCGAACATCTAAGAGCTATTAGCTAGAACCGAGGGTTGAGTATTAGCGAACAATATACTGAATCATCGGGAGTTACTTGCTCTGCCGGTGCAAGCTTGAGATTATACGCAGCGCAAAGGATTTCTCTCGACTTTTTCAGCGTGTCCTCGATCTTGCACGCTGTAAAAAGAGCTGCGCCCGCGGCATCCTGCTGCAATGTCAGTCAAAGCCATCAGCATAATTCGAGGTACCGACAATGTAGCCATTGTTGTCCGGGTGGACAAGCCGGAACTTGTGATAGTAGACCACGGCGGTATTAAACGTTTTGATAGGTCTTGCAATAAATGAGTTAGTTTAACATTGAGAGAGATTGATAAGCGTCTTAATACAGATGAAGGGCCTTGCGAGTGCTGTCAATCCATGCTACCCCTTGAAGTCGAATGCTGTCCTCTTTTGCCTCGGTGACGGCTGCAGCTTGAAGGCATTCCTGCACTCTGTGATCGAAGACATATGGTTTGGCGATCTGGATATATGAAGGATGCGGTCCTGGCTGCTCGATTGAATTATTTGTAAGAGCTGGAACCATTATGCTGCATGCAAGGACTCCGGTCTAATTTTTGGAAGGATGGAGACTGCTTTCGGACGTGTGCACGCTCCAACTGCAGGAGAGAGCTGTGAAGAAGGACGTCTGAATCTTCAGATCTGCTGACCTTCGTTGAATTGATCGTTCGAATCGCTGACCTTGGATTATTCTGAATGGCAACATTCACTTTTCTGGAAGACCGGAACCTCGCATGACCATAACACCTACAAAAAGTTGAGATACTCGAGGGCTGTCTGGATATCGAGCATAGTTTTATTGATAGAAATATTTTACGGAGAGGACAAGCACGTGGTTGATTGCAGTCCCCGAACGCCCAACATCAATCCTTTTTGGTCAGGTCTTAGGCAGCCAGATTGCGTTTTATAGCGCACCCACTACACTTGTACACGATACTGAGGATGTCATTGATAATCATGAGGTTACCTACCACGCTCTGTGCTTTATTCCTGAGCTTTCTCCAAGCTGCATCGCCTTCACTCATACGCCAAAGCCCTCTTGGCTACAGTCCATCAGCAAAGCTTGACGCAACAGAGCCAAACCTGCCTCTGATTGTTTGGCATGGCCTCGGCGACAAGTATGCTCGAGACATTAGTCCTCCTGCATCATCGTGCTAATCCTTCCATCATAGCTATAAAGCCGACGGCCTGCGCTCGATCGCCTCTCTCGTAAACGACACGATTGGGCCAACATATACCTACTTCATCCACCTCGACGAAGACGCTTCTGCCGACCGTACAGCTACCTGGCTTGGGAACCTGACCACACAGCTTGATCATGTCTGTGAGGAACTTAGGAGCCACCCCATCCTCTCTAAGTCCCCCGCCATGAACGCCCTCGGCTTCTCCCAAGGCGGCCAATTTCTCCGTGGCTACGTAGAGCGTTGCAATAATCCACGTGTCGCCAACCTGGTAACCTTTGGGTCCCAACACAACGGCATCAGCTCGTTCCAGAATTGCAAAGGGGATGATTGGCTATGTAATGCCTGGACTGGGTACTTGAGATCAAACACTTGGAGTACATGGGTGCAATCGCATCTAGTACCTGCGCAGTATTTTCGTGACCCAGAAGATCTGGAGTCCTACCTCGAGAACAGCAATTTCTTGGCGGATATCAACAACGAGCGGGAGGTGAAGAACGCCACGTACAAGAAGAATATCGAAAAGCTGGAAAATTTCGCCATGTATATGTTTGCCAATGATACAACTGTCGTGCCAAAGGAGACCGCTTTCTTTCAGGAGGTCAATACGACGTCTGGCGAAGTTACAAGGCTGGAGGATAGATTGATGTACAAAGAGGACTGGTTGGGATTGAGGACCTTGGATGAAGGCAAAAAGCTGCATATCGAAGCAGTCGAAGGAGAACATATGCATTTGTCCGACGAAATACTCACGAGAGTTTTCAAAACTTATTTTGGTAATTGAAATCCGGAAAGTTTTAACAGATAATGTGTTACAACTAGCAAGCTGCCCTATTCAAGATTATATTTACCTCCAACCTTTGAGTACGACCATGGCTATGAAACTGTATGTCCAAGGTTTCAACCAGTGGGTCAAATTATATGCTCCTCTGGCCAAATGAGCCCGAGGCGAAAAGCCGAGAACCGTTCACCATAGTCAGCCTCCTAAAAGTCGCCTGTCCTTCTAGGTTTACAAACACTCTTGTGTTGACAGGAGCCACATCGAGGATCTTCCGCATTATGGCCCGCTCTGATGTCAATATACGGCAGAGCTTCGTACTCTGACGGACCCATGCACTATTCGAGCTCCTAACCGCCAGGCACCCTGTCAAGCTATCTCAGCTAATGACTCTGACGACTCAGAGCCTCACTGTAAATCACGCAGCGGCGAGAATAGTCATCAAGGCCCTCACAGCACCGAGGGCTACGCTGCGAGTAGAATCATCGAGTGCACGCACCGATTGAGTAATCCGCGATTGGTGCTCCATTCAAACTTGCAATTCCTAGCCAAAGATTTATAGAGAACGTGTTCGGATCTGTATCTTGCATGTCTACGAGGGTACATCGACTACCAAAGCACTTACGATTGCAGCCTTAAGTGCATCCACTAGTCCGCTGCTACCAAAGGAACATCCAGGGAAGTATTTCCGCTGCAAGACCCTGAAACTGCTATTCTTGTTCAGCTAGTCAGTAGACTTTGTCCCGTTGCCTTCAAGTGCCGCTTGTTCTGTCCGACCAGGATGACGAGTCTCTTGACCGCTTGGATAGCAAGATCAAAGCGTCCTCGGTCAAAACGCTGATTTGACGAGGCTAATAATCCATTCGCAAGACTTGTGACACGGTTTGGTCCAGCATGCCCGTTCTAATGCAAGTCTCAAGGCATCAGCAGGGTCATGGTATGTTGCGTTAGCGGAGCTTCACACTCGAGTGCCCAATATATGCCATACCATTGGACAAAAATCCTAGACTAAAGTAAGGATGGTGTGGTCATGAACCAATCCGCCACCGATGCCATCTCCACGCTTGAGCGGTAAAGGCGCTACCATGCAGTCGTTCTCCCCACGCTGAAACGCCGAGCAATCGATCTTGGATGCTATTATCGTAGCGCATGCAAACCATGGATCCGTGCGCAAGCGCCCCCAGGGCTGAAATACGCCAAAAGATCTGTTTGGACTTACGTACTCGTATCTACACTTAATTGGACAATCCTTGGCATCAACGACGCATACAATAATCCTGCGAGCCTCACGTTCTCGATCCGATGGCCATTGTGCGTCTGGTAGGTAGCCTGTTTGCCTCCATCATGACTGTGCCACTAGGCGATACGATCCACTCCTGAAACAGGTGTCAGGAAGGCCTACGCCCGGATGTAATTTAGCCTCATAGTGTACTTCTAACCTCGACTAATGCGCTGTATTGTTTCCCGCTCAAAGAATTGAAGCTGAGAGGGATTTGTTGGTACGTGCACAACGGTATTCTTCTTGAAAAAGGTGTCTTCATACTACTCTTTGGATTTTCATTGTTAGCAGGCGACTCGAGTAAAAAACGGTTAGCTTTCAAGTGACATTTTGTGGCAGGCTATCGAGGTAGGAAAGCAGGCCATCAAGGTAGGCAGGAAATGGTGACATCACAAACATTCCCAGGTCGTTGGCCCCAACGAAAGACAGACAGCCAAGGGACTTGCGACTTGCCATAGCGTTCATAGACTTCAGACGGCTAGATTTAGAACCTCCCGTCTGAAAGTGTTCTTTGCTCATCATCCGTGCTGGTAGTGGTTTGGTTTTTCCTGCCCCATATCAAAGCCCGGGCTGTCCTCATGTGGTGCTCTCCTTTGGCAACTCTTGGCAGGCTCTGCATAACAAGGTTCCCCTGATTGCCTGAGAAGCTCCTCGCTCTCTGATGGTTGCCCGAGGTTCCTTCACCGCTGCGGCCAAAAAAGCGAAAATATTCTGAAGGTTTGCTGGGAGAAATGCGAGCACCCAAGCTTCGGAACAGCGAAGCCAAGGACGATCTGAATGTAGCGAAGAGCGGAAGATGTCGACGAATTCCGACGGCGCAGCAAGGCATGCATGAGCAGTCGATACCGACAGTCAATTCCAGTAGGCTTAAGGAGATTAGGTTGACCCCTTGCTAATTACAAACCCCTCCATGGTTTCGACTTACCTGAGATAGGAGGAAGGCATCATATTCCAAGTTGAGTCGCCGCTATGATCAACAGCATAGCGATAATATATCGCCGCTGAACTGGAACCAAGGGCGCTGTATACATCAGCTTGTTTGCTCCTAATCATTGGCATTGAGGTCTTACAGCAGACCCGTCATGAAAATGAGTATCACTCCCGCTTTTCTTTTGGGTTGGAGGTTCAGTCCCATCACGCCCGAGATGGGGAGGGCCAGGATGTACAGGTCGCTCAGGACATTGAAGTAACCAAGGGCAAAGATCGCGGTCAATTGAGGAGAAGTCTTCTGGTTCAGAAATGATTCGTATTGTTCGGCCAACGTGACCCCATGACGAGGCGTTGTCAGACAGAACATAATAATCGTGATCGTCGTGTAGAAGATGGTTGTAATTATTGCACCAATCCAGATGCTCCATCTTAAAACAGGCTTTGGACTGAAGATCTGGAAAAAGTAGATGTAAAACGAAAGTCGCATTGGAAGCGCGACCATCGCTTGCATGTTACTAACAACGTATAAAGGCTAGCGATAGTTATCAGCGGCTCTCCTAGCTTTTATGGAGTGTCGGTTACAATATACCTTCAAGAATTAATCTATAAGCAGATTCTCTGCTCGTACGTTCCACTGGTGGGTTCCCAAGCCGGCTTTCTCCACTGTAACGAAAAGTCACCCAATTGATCCAATCTTCGAGACAATGTCAATACTTACAGAATACCACACCCACGAACAATCCCGTCGTTCCAAGCTGATCAAAATAACTGGGTCAACAGCCGCCTAGGATAAAGTATCTAAAAAGGTCATATGGTCTTACAGTAGCAAGTACACAAGTCACTATTCAATATGTCAGATTTATACGTCATCCAAGGTCATCACAGAGCTGCCCGTTAGACTCACAATCATCCCAAGATAGCTTGCGTTGCACGTAGAATTTGCAGTACAATCTAGCGGTCACAAACACGTACATGATGCCCATGGCAACTGTAGTGAGCGCAAGCAGCAACGGTCCCCTTGTGTAGGGATCAACGAAATTCGGAATCACTCCTGGGGGTGGCGCTAGACCAGGGACCTGAGAAAGGTCATAAGAGCTGCCTGGCGGTACAGACATATTGAAGACAGTGAGATCGTTGTTGAGTGATGGTATCGAAGGGAATGAGCAGGAAATGTGAGGAGACACGAGAACCGACCTTCTACGGCGAGGCTGTCGTACTTCGCCGCATTATGAACATCTCTGTCGACGCCGCATCACGTACATATGGGCTAGTTTCAAACAAATCTCCTTAGCAAGATATTTCCAGAGGCGTTCAGGGAATTACATGCGCTAATATTAAAGCAGCGAAGCACGAAGTATCGATGTGCATCACGGCACTTTGCTCCAACACTGCAATGCATTCCTCTTGCTCTATGTCGCATGTTCACCCATTCTGGATATGTCCCCGGGACTAAAGCATGGGTGTGGAGGGAAACCTATCGTGATTTGAGCGATAAGCTTTTAGCGCTTTCACAACGGTTGTCGCCCCTTGGCCTTATTTTTAGATCCCCGACCCCAACTTCTGGCAAGATGCTTTTGATCAACTTTCGCATTTCTTGATTTATCACTATCAAAATCTCACGTTTGATAGAGTGGACTTTGCGCTTTTACCAGCATATCTTTGATAGAGTTTGAATCAACATTAAAGAAGTTATTTGATTGCAAAGTTTTTGTATTCCAGAGCGTGTTTCAAAATTAAAGATCGACTTGAACTTCTTAAAGTACTAGTATATGTCAACGAACTTTGCAATTTCTATAGCTCCAGCAATTCTTGATCAAAACTTATAAGCAAAGCAGTTTTAGAAAGCGCAAAGTCCACTCTATCAAACGTGAGATTTTGATAGTGATAAATCAAGAAATGCGAAAGTTGATCAAAAGCATCTTGCCAGAAGTTGGGGTCGGGGATCTAAAAATAAGGCCAAGGGGCGACAACCGTTGTGAAAGCGCTAATTTGCAGACGTACTGCGCCTGCTCCGTGCCTCGCAGTGTGCATAGCAGCCATCGAGTGGCTGCCTTGTTTCGTCGCCAGATCTTTCCTTCCAACACCAAGCACTCTGACCACCACGCTGTGAGCCCTTTTCACGCCAATAAGGTGGTTCTCCTTATACTCACAGCGCAGAGAGTGCTGCAAAACCAGGAGTGTCGAACGATTTCGTCATTCCTAAGGGATCACCGGCAACGTATGTAAGTGTGATACCATGAAGATCTCAACGTTGTAATTTGTAAATGTCTGGATTAGAAGTCCGCGCAACTACTCGCGTTCCACGCTAAGTGCATCGGGCCGAAAGCGGGGCGCGTAGAGCACCGCCTCTGAGGCTGTCGCGCGTGTTTGACCACTTGACCCTCGCACTGACTTCATTCGCTGCAAGCGACTGTCATCAAAATAGTTCTGTTACCAACCGAGAAGCTGACATGTTGAAGTGATTCCGCTGACTTTCTGGCGGAGGGTGAAAGCCTCAGTCCTGATAACACAACTCCGATGAAGGCCCACTTTTGTTCCGGTGCACCAACAGCTGAAGGCGAATAAGCGACTTCCTACCTTCAATGGGCTAAAGCTTCTGTAAGGTAGTCCTGCCTTCATGCACTATGCCTCCCGTAGCATTTAGTTTCCACTGTTTCGATATTCTTGTAGTCTGATGCACCTGGCCTCACATCCCCAACTGAAGAGGATGCTGGCTGCGAAACAACCGTGCCTATCATTAGCTTTCTCATGACGCTGCACTTGGAGACGGATGGATGGACGACTGCCTGCTTTTTCTAAACAGGTTCTCGTGGCGAAGAAACATTCTACGAGGTGATTGGCGCCACCGATCCTTTCTCAGTTTTCATTCGTCATTAATTGGAGTGTTTTGCCTTTCTCGGAAGGTCAACAGGCAGCCTCCCCCTGAGGCTCCGAAACAGTATGTCTATGGCGATCAGGAAAAACAGCCACTTAGCATGGAGCAGCATTGAATGCTATGAACGATCGACAAGAGCTTAACCAAGGGTGACCAACGAATGTAACGGTGATTGCATGATCGTACCCACCATCGCGAAGCGGGCTGAGAACTGCGAATACGGCACAGCTTCGAGATGGTGTGTTGGCTCAACTTGCAAAGTGGAGAAAGGCTCAGCGATGAGAATATAAGAGCATTGGGTATTGGGGGTAATCGGATGCCGTCAATGTCCTTATACTCAATTCAAATGCCATAAATTATTACTCCGACATGCATATAACATTAGAGTGGCACTTTCCATTCATGCCCTCGATGATAAGCGCTTTCGAAATCTTCAGTGGAATGCTCTGCCTTCTCGGAGTCACTCAATGGGCAATAAAGTATCTGTTACGCTGCGATACTGACAGGTACCCTGACGGACCTAGACCTTTAGGAATCTTCGGAAATGTATCCATCCTGACTCGCCTACAATCCTGTCCAGACCGAGAATTGATGAGCATCGCTCGCAGCTGGGGCGACACTTGTATGCTATGGGCCGCCCGGTATCCAATGCTCATCCTTAACAAGCCTCAAGTGGTCAAAGAATTGTTGGTCGACGTGAGGACACCAACCCAGCTCATTTGAACGAGTTGACTAATCCTCTGTAGAGAAGCCGCATATACTCATCGCGACCCGAGCCTAACAATTTCCGAAGCAGCATCTGGCCATGGCGATTACCCATCATTTCTTCGGGCGAGAAGTTCCGATATCTACGCAAGCTATACCAAAGCCTTCTTGGTCCGCAAAGGTCGGCGAACATGAGGAAGTACCAGGATTTTGAGTCTCTCATGCTGGTCACAGATCTCCTGCATCAGCCGCAAGACTTCTTCGGAGATGTTGATAGATATTCATTGAGTGTCATCTTCTCCGCGGTCTACGGGATCAGACTATCGAAGCTTGATCATCCGATCACGAACGAACTTGCTGATATTTGGCTGCTGATGCTGCGACGTTGGGATTCAAGTTGTGCTTTTTGAAGAAACACAGGCTGATTCCTGTACAGATCTGCAGCCGGGCTCACTGCTGGTCGATTATATTACCGTACTCCAAAGGTTGCCGAAGTACCTTCAGCCAGGTTACAAGTACGCCATGAGACTTCGTACGCGTGAAATGCAGCTTCATTTTGCCTTTTATCGCACTCTCCAAGTAGCTTTTCGACAAGGGCAAGCTCCTGATTGCTTCGGCAAACATCTACTTGAAGTAAGAATTCTACTTAGGAATCAAACCTTTGCTGACACTGTCCAGGTACAGGAAAACGATGGCATCGATGACGCAGCAGCTGTTGACATACTAGCTATGATCATAGCAGGAGGCGGTCACACGACCAGCAGTATTTTACAGTCATTCTTCAAGATCATGGCTCTTCAGCCTCAAGTCGTTGAAAAAGCTCATCTAGGTATGGCAGATGCTAAGTAGCACACTACTCACTAACAAATGCAGAACTCGATCAAGCGGTGGGCTTAGAAAGGCTTCCTACTTGGGGCGATCAAGACTCCCTTCCGTACATCAGAAGTCTAATCAAGGAAGTGCATCGATGTTGTGGTGTCGGTGGCCTAGGTACGTAAGGGATGGTTAAGAAGATGGACATCGAATTGTGTTCTTGAACCTATGTGTTTACATCAGTATCGAGATAGGGGTCCCACACGCGACTGACAAAGACGACTATTACCGTGGACGATACATCCCCAAGGGCGCCAGTGTTATTCCCAACTTAACGGCCTTGCATCGAGACACAGAACTGTATCCACATGCAGACACGTTCGAGCCTGAACGTTTCAGAGACCATAGCCTCAGCTCTGCCGCTTCGGCAATCCATCCTGACTACCACCAACGTGACCATTTCAACTATGGCTTCGGACGTCGGCTTTGCCCGGGCATCAATGTTGCTGAGCAGTCCCTCTTTATTGTTATCAGCAGGGTCCTATGGGCTTTCGATATACGGGCGAAACCTGGGCATGCACTGGACATGGGATCGAAAAGTGGTAAGTCATGTTATTCAAATTACCTACTCCTCCAACTGATCATCTGCCCCCAGTTGGCCTCATTATGAAGCACAAACCCTTTCAAGTGGACATTGTGAGCCGAGGGCCAAGTTTTTCAAAGGTCGTTAGTGAAGCATGCAAACAAGCTCAATCAGACATGAAAACTCATACACTTGAGATCAGAGATGTCGTCGTAGGTAATATTTGATGCGGCTGGCGCAAGGAAATACCCAACACCATACATGAACAAAGTATGTACATGGAAAATCTGTACTCAACATAAGTAGCTCGTTTCCGGAAAAGGTATCTTCGCGGTCAATGTCAGATGGGTCTACAGACATCCCGATATAAATCTCTTATGGTTAGCTCGAAGAGCTAGTGCATTGCGAATTGCCGCCATTCAGCCTACGTAGGAGACGTCGAGTCAAGCGCTCCTCCTGCGTAACGTGATTGACGCACAGGAGGCGGAGCAACGCTTATGCATGCATGCGACAGATGTGGCCCCTGATCTGTACGGCGTAGAAGTACTGAGACAGCAGCCTGATCGATTTTGACCCCGCAATGCTCCCCTTATTTCTTATATGTAAGCGCCCAACTGCTCGCCAGCTGGATTCCTGCACCTTCGAAGTTTTGCTAGCGCTCTTAAAATGTTCTTGCCGGTCAACGATCAATCGGTTCTGGACGCCCTCTCAACCACAGCTTGTTCATGGTTCCACGCAATTTGGTCACCGAAATGCATGTTCGCCATATCCGCTATAATCTGTTCATTGATTTTTCGTGACTTTGAAAGCACTACGAAGGGGGTGACAGCTCCAATCGCTGGTCGATGGCGACTAGAGCCATATTTCCTTACGGGCCTTCGATTCAAGCGCTGGTCAATGCTTCATTTGAATGATGGATATAACAAGGTACGGCCTCAACTAAACCTCGAAAGGCGTGCATGCGGCATTTGCACTAAAATCTCCAATATCAGTTCAAATCCCAGATGTTCAAAGTCATCAGGCTTGATGGCATGGTCTTGATTATCCCAAGGCAGTATGTACAAGAGCTCCGCTCAGTACCAGAAGACCGCTTAAGTCTACGCCATCTACAGACCGTCGGCTAGTCATCAAGGGCCATGGCATTCCAGTAGCCTAACTGAATTTAGAACCTCTATGGCAAAAGTACGACCACAGATATCTTGCTCAAGAGTGACCTGCAGAACAGAATGCTGCGTACTAGATTGACACCAAATCTCCACGCTTTCATAGCAAGTTCACTAGAGGAGATTGAATACGCTGTTGAAGAAGAGCTTTCCGTTGCCCAGGGTAGGCATATCCAATCACCTCGACTCTTTACTGGATCGGTAACGCTGACGTGTATACCACCGGACAGGCGAATGGATATCATTGAAACTCAATCACAAGCTCCTCTATATCGTCGCAGGCGTCACATCTCGCGCATTGTCAGGAAGTCTACTATGTCGGAAACGGCAGTGGCTCTCAACCTGCATTAGGTATACCGAGAACATCTTCGTCACCGTCTTGATCTTACGACTCTTCCCACGCATGTTTCATAGGTGGATATCTGTCTTCCTACCTTCATCGTGGATTACGCACCTCTCCCTCCGACGAGCCAAGAAGCTTATTGTACCCATCATCGAGGAACGCATCAAGGAGCAAATTTTTTCTAGCGAAGGGTATGAGAAACCGCTGGATCTCCTCCAGTACATGATTGAGGGTGCGGAAGGCGAAGATCGTCGGCCGGAGCGTCTTGCCCACTTACAGCTGTCAGTCAATCTAGCCGGTATACACACCACCAGCCTGGCAATAACACACGCCATACATGATCTTTGTGAACACCAGGAGTACATCGCCATCCTACACGAGGAGATCGAAAAAGCGCTTCAGAGAGATGGTGGCTGGCAAAGAGACACGCACAACAAGCTCCACAAGCTCGATAGCTTCCTCAAGGAATCTCAGCGTTTTGCTCCGCCGACCCTGTGTATGTGCCCTCTACTCTCCAACGCAATCTGGTAGTCACGGCCTTCAAGGCAACAAGACTGACGCTTCCAGTATCCTTCAACCGTGTCGTGCTCCAATCGCTGACCCTCTCCTCCGGGATCGAGATCCCAGCTGGGACGCATTTCAGCGTTGCGTCCAGAGACATACTCTTCGACCCGGAGGTGATACCCAATCCCGAGACCTTCGACGGGCTGCGATACTACCGCATGCGCGGCGAGCACCCCGAGAGCCATAAGCATGAGCTCGCCAACGTGGATGGCACCAACATGAACTTCGGTGCAGGGCGTTACGCTTGTCCTGGCCGGTTCTTCGCGGCCATGGAGCTGAAATTACTGCTCGCCCATCTGCTGCTGAAGTTTGATTTTCGCTTCCCTCCAGGAACTAGCAGGCCGCCGTTGCTGGTGATAGATGAGTTTGTAGCTCCTCTGCCATGGGCAAAAGTCATGGTGAGGAGAAGGCAGCATGTGAAACAACTAGCTATCTAGATCCAATGACTTTTCTTTCAGAAGGGAAATCTTGAGCAGATACCTCCTTCACTGAATTGACCCCCCTCTACGCAGGACAGCAAAGCCCCTGGCACAAGCTAGTGCCGCCACTAATATGGTCAACTGGAGGTAGCCAGAGCGAACCCCTGAAGGTCATTACCGGGGCGACTGAATCAGCTGCCCACCGGTCACCCATCACCCAAAAGCTCACCTGTAGCCCCTGGAAAGCCCCTGTTAACCCGGTCTTGGTGTTGCCAAGACTTTGGTGTCCTCCGTAAAGTTGGTATAATAACACCACTAATCTAATTGGTCTCGAGCAAGTCGGCCCGATAATCTTAGTAATTGGAAAACATCTTCCCGAACCAATAGTGCATCTCGTTATTGCATCGACGGCCTGAATTTACTTCCTCCTAGACAATACATCAAAGCTAACATCCCTCAACGGCGTCGACTGCATCAAATGGACAACGCAATGATCGACGAACAAGCAAAGTACCCACCCTCATCAACGATATTGTTGTCTTAGGGGTGTCCATGAGCTTCATATTCTCCTTCACATTCTAGGCGGTGGGCGTGCACAGTGGCCTAAACTTGTTGAGTAATAAGCCTTTTGAAAGAGATATCCCGGAGATAGCCCTATCGAGAGGCCTAAGGCCTCCAAAAATAGAGACGAGGAAGTGTATGCTAGAAAGCCCGTTTCACACCCAAACTGAATGGATTTCTCAGCACGAGATATATGTCCCCGTCGCTCTCCGGACGACTTCCTTGTCGCTTGAAAGGAGCTTGAGAGAACGGTTGAGGGAGACTCCTATTTGCATCATGAATCAATCGGATCCCTTATCTTCCCCGCGGTTTTCCGGATTAATTAGAATAATGTTCTATATGTATCCCGAACGGTCGAAAAGCAGATATCACTTTAGGAGGATGGAGTGTGTGTCTACGCAGCAGCGCTTTCAACATCAAAGTAAAAGGGAGTCTTCTTGCGACTTGTCGTTTCCCAGACATATGTCTCAACAGACCTACCAACCAACAGAAATCTATCACATAAAGAACCAAACCTTGCTTGTACGTCTACAGTAAGATAGGCAGGGCATCGCATGTATCCTGATCCATGAATCCCAAGCAGTGAGCCGTGAACCGCTACCCAATAACGACCTACACAACCACCACCCCCATGCAACACCCGCCCTCAAATCTCCCCCCCTTTTCAAACCCTCTCCACCCACTCCCCCTCCCACATTCCCCCCTTGAAACGCCTGACCCACATCCCTCCCCCTCTCATCCCCCCCCCTTTTCTCTTCCCCTCCCTCTCGCTTAATCCCCCCAATTACCCCTTCT